>Ga0123342_1001230_pt1 | contig 43038 bp, 23 predicted proteins | sample Turbeawhitnodule_FD_89960 | JGI IMG/M metagenome (GOLD analysis project Ga0123342, IMG submission 89960) | Root nodule microbial communities of legume samples collected from Mexico - Turtle bean Mexico white nodule | ecosystem: Host-associated > Plants > Roots > Nodule | place: Mexico: Nepantla...
TATACGGGAAAATGAAATTTATTATTATTAATTGTTATAAATGATTAATTAATAATAATTTATAAATATGTAACAATTTATTTATTTAATATAAATCTATAACTCTATAGTAATTAATAACAGCATCCAGTTTTGTAATTTTTTGGTTTGTATATTTTTAATTATTTTTCTTTTTATAATCTAATAAATATTTCATCTATATAATGAAAATGTAGTTACTATAAAAAAATATTTGACACAAAACGATAGCCTTTTTTTTCTAATAATAAATTGATAAATGAAACTCAATTTTGTTATCTCATTAAATTATTAAATTATATCTAACATAATATGTCTATTTTTTTCATGGTATGTTTTATGTTTAGTTATAGTTATTGTCTATAGAGATGACAATACGAGACAGGCCTTGCGGGTCGGTCTGCAACCCGCTACTAAAAAGCGCAAGGCAGACTTATTAATCTAGTCCACTAAACCGCTTAGGCCCACCTCACATAATTAGCAATCCACATGAGCCAACAACGGAACAGTTTGGCCCGCTAGCGCGCATAAATAAAAAAAAAAATTATTTTATTTTCCCTTAAAACAAGAATCATACCTCCACTCACTAATTAATGTAGTGTAACATTTATTTTATTATATTTAAAAAATTGAGTTTAATGCAATAAAAAAAGGAACATTTTGTTTTAATCATCTACGGATTAATATTAAGAGTGATAGTAAATTTAATTTTAAGTAAACTTATATTTAAAATTTGTTAATAAAAATAAATTTAAAAAAGAGATTTCAATAAGATACTTGTTAAAAAAATAGTCATTTTCATTAAAATATTTTATAGCAAAACTTTGATAAGATATTCTAATACATTTACATACACATATAATACATTTACATACACATATAGGAAAAATAATCAAGCCTTCTAACAAGACTCATACTTTGAATTCAGATGTTAGTTATCATGTGAATTTATTTTGGAAGTGTTATTTTGGTTCTTTGGAAGCTTTATTTTATTTCTTTTCTACATAAAAAAAATGAAAAATTCATGGCATGAGCCAAGGCTGAGGAAACTCGAAGATATATATCAATACAAAATGCATCTAGCTTCACTGCCCCCAGTGAAAAATATTGTACCTAGAAAAAGAAGAGAAAAACTTACAGGCCTAAATCATGTTTACAAGTGTCCTTTGCAACATTCTACCTTCCCAGTGATTATCAATTAAATTCTAACCAACAGGAAAGGTACCATTTTAGCACCAGATTACACACAAATTAGTTACATGTTGAAGGTCGTGGTTTTGGAGGCATATAATAAGAATTACCACAATCAATTGGAGTTTGCATAAGTGGATTCCACCGGTCGAATATTATCCGGCCACCTCTACCCATTCGGCCGCGCAATCTGTACGACGCAGGTGACACCCCATTTGTTGCAATAGAATCTGGTGGCATAATGCCTGCCATGGCCAACTTCTCTGGAAGCAGAGGCTTGGTGAACAATAAAACTGGCTCAAGTGGATCCTGCATAATCCCATGCCACACAACAACTCATCAACAACCATGCTCAACTACGAGGGTTGGTGTATAGAATGTTGAGTTGTGCGAATAACAACTCTTTGCCATGCAATCACACATGGGTGGTCAAAATTGAATTAACTACATAAATCATTTAGGATTATACCATCAAGAATTGCTCTTCTTGTGCACTCACATGATACAGTTCTTTCTAGATAGATAGGTAGATAGATAAAAAATTAAATACCAGTTTATGAGGCCACCCATGCGGGACATATCTTCTCCTAAACTCTTGCTTTGTGCTGGCTGCAGGAACCATGGGCAGGTTGGTGTCATGGGAAGGCAAACTCTGTACTGCAGACCGTGTTCGAGGAAAGCGGTTTGTCATGACATCATCCGAATCAAAATATTCCTCTTCACTTGAAACAAACTTGGAAGAGAAGGCAGTAAAGCCAGAGAATGCCAAGTTGTCTTCCAAAAATTCGGTTTCATGCTGAAATAGAGAATTACACATTGGTTCATAGGTTCAAAAAATATGCTCGCAACGGATACAAGCCAAAAGAATAATTCTAAACTCCACAGCGCTAATAAATTATAAAATTGATCCAGCAAGGTGCATCAAATAGCATAGTTATATACAAATTCTTACTCCTTTTTTTTCTTTTTTGAGCCTTCTTATTCTTAGTCAACCACTAAGAACTAGAGCATGGAGATTGCTTATTACAACTCTGATGTGCAGATGGCCAAAACCAACAAATAAGAGTAAATAAATTCTCATTGTTTTCACTGTGTGAGGTCTCAAAATATATACGAGAAGGTTTGTATTCTAACTCAACGAACCAAAGACAAAAGCAATCCAGTCAAGATTCAACCAAACACGGGAATTAACACTAAGGATCGGCTCTAAACAGCCAGTAGATTCAACATAATAAACATACAAAAGAATATCCATACCTTGTACTTCATTTGCATCCTTTGCAACGTAACTTCACTCTCCATTACTTCTCTTTTTTTCTCCTCCCTCTGGTCATCATTGTATATCAACACAATAAGTATTAAGTATGAAGACAAAAAAGGATATAAATACGGTACAACACCCATGAAATAACTTGAAAGTCACACCTTGATCAAAGCTTCCAACAAGCTCTTAGCTTGGTCAAGGTTGCGCCTGACCTGTTCGTGATGAAAGCTTCAAATAAGTTTTCTAGTACTATATATTGCATCAGAAACACTCTAGTCGGGAAGAAAGAAATCTATCTCTTTAGCCATTGATTTCTTCAGAAAGACAATATGAATTATTAACATTTTTTACATCAACATTCCTAAAACATAATGAAATGAATTAAAATCATTCGTTTTTAGTATAACTGACAATTATATCAATAATAGCAGCAATACCATCTATTGTACAAACAACAGTATAAACAACAGATCAAAGTAAGAAAGTATTAGAAAGTGGGTCTTAGGCTTAAATCCACTTCACAAAATTGACTTGCAAGATTAATTTTGTACCCACTTTTATATTATAATATAGTCATATCTCTAGTTAATTTTAGATGTCCAATATACCCCCTTCACACCGAGAACTAGACGTCTTAAGTGTGGGAATAGGTATTTATGAGTGGTTTGATTGCAGATGACACGATATGCTCTATACACCTTACCAGAATAGGCTCCAATGCTATATTAGAAATAACTCAATCTTATAAAACCAACTTGCAAGTTGAGGTTTGTATCTTTAGATATTATAAATTGGTCAACGATGAGCAATTTCCAACAGAAAACATAAGCTAAAACTTGTGTTTCCATTTCCAAATTGTTTCTTTTTCAAGTGAATTTGCAATTACTTCAACACCAGATTATTCAATTTCATTAATCTAGCTGTAACTTGTCTTATCCACCAAATGGATTTCATTAAAGCATGTCAGCGAAAGAAAATTCATGACAAATGACACTTCAGTTAGATGAGAACTTTTGTTTACCAAATACTATGTTGCCTTTCAAAAAATATACAGCAAACAAGCCACGCACTAAATTATTGGATATATCACTTGAATTATTCCTTTTCTTAGGTCAAATCATGACCACATGGAACAAGGGTCATACGTCTTTCAAGAAACTCAACATTCTCTGAAACAATAATTAGGGAAAAGAAACCTCTACAAATCCTTTAAAAAACTTTTAATCCCTTTCTTTTAAGTAATAATTCATAGTGTAAGGGAAAACCACAAGTTCATAAAATCATTATCGCACACTTAACCAACAGTTGCCTAAGAATCATAATCAATTAGAAGAGCTGACCTGGCGAAGCTTTTCAAATGACTGCACATTGTTCTCCCTCCTTTGCATCTGAAGAGAACAATGTAAGGGCTTAAGTCAACCAAAAACCATTCCAAGTCTTAAATAAACTCATGCCTTTGAGGAAAAAGCATTTACCCAACACTGAGGTACAATGAAAACATGAGCCAAGTTTTCCACCTACCCTTCTTGTGTGAAGTCTGTGGGCCTTCTCCCTTGGCCGAAAGACATTATACGGGTTGGTGTCGTTAACCGGAGGAGGTGGCTGTATGCAAAAATACAGTTCATCTTGTCAAAATTCTTCACAATATAGGCTTGCCCAGCATACTACTTTAGGCAAACAAGCATAGATATAGGCCCCCTCCCCTCCCCCATGAGCAAAACAAATAAAAACAAAAAATATTGAGTACTATGTTAGCAGAAAACTACAGAGTAAGATAACAGGAAAATAATATATTAGTTATAATGTTCTAAAGTCTAACCTGCAAACGTCGCAAAACTGGCTTTTGCCATCGTTCTCGCTGCCCCCAAAAACACGCAAACAAGGGAAAAGATATTTGTCAGATACTAACTAATAAAAGGAAATAAAAAATTACCAACCATAATTTTAATAGCATGAATACGCAATGCCATAATATACTTTGTAGCACAACTTAGGCACTTTGGATCTATCACATAAAGTGACATAGGAACAGACATAAATCAAATGTTTCAAGCTAGGTGGATGAAATGGAGACATTTTCAAGTGTTATTTTTCTTTTTCAATGGTGCAATTGAAACACAGGAAAACTTTCTGGAAAACAATAAGATCCAATGCATCATGGTACAAAATATTTAGTAAAGAGCAAACAGGTATGTGCTTAGCGTTATTGATATAAAAATGTTGTGGTGGATAAGTGGAAATAACTTGTCAAATGGAAGTGTGATGCCACCATGGCAGAATAGCACGACAGTTTAGATTCCTTCTACTATTTTACATGGATTACATAGCATTTTACAGTGTCATCCACCATTTTCTACGATTGTCATTGCCACATGGCAAACATTGGTCACTTTTTAAAAAATATTATAAAGACCAACTAGGGCAGCTTTTACAACCTTTTCTGTTATCATTTTGTTATGATCAACTCTGACAATCTTGTCTCACCACTACCAGGAGACAACCACCAAGGTGTCTTCGTCAGTTATTCCCTTTCTTTTGTTTTTCCTGTCCTCATTTTTATTTTCTTCCTTCCATATCACAACCTCATGTCTATTTATTCGGATGTTTTTTCTTCTTCCTTTCAACTCCCGTGACCACAAGTGTCATTAGTTTTTGTTATTTAATTTTAGTAGACTTTAATTCATCCACCATGTTTACACTATTTATCTGCAACGTCATCCATATCATGTGGCAGGCTTCAGATTTCCATTATCGTCAACCATCCCCAACTGAATGTTGGCGAAAATAAAAGACAGGACAGGGAATGAATGCATTTGATAAAAAGTAGAGCCAGCATCTATTGGGCAAATGATGGTACAATCTAGCTTGAGATCATTGGGACATATGAGGGTAAAACTAATAAAAGCCCCTATTAAAACAGTCTATGCTTAATTAAAGGTAGAGAAAGACAATGTAAAACTCAGAGAAGTCACTAAAAAGGACAAATATCTAAATAGCATTTGTTATGGCCAAAAACAACCAAGGTTATAAGACTCGAGAGTCTACATAGACTTGTGAGAAGTCTGTAAACTCAACTCGTAAACCCAACTCGTAAGAGTCTACTTCGTATAAAATTTCAATAAAAAAAATATTCATAATACCAATTTTACAATATTGAAATAAAGAAGTTTATATACCAACAAGTCCATTAAGACTTTAACTTCTTATGGTACTAAAACATAAGGTTCATAATCATATCTAGTCCCAGCAAGATGACGTTTGAATCTGAAAAGGTCTCCATTAAATGTCTTTGAAGAGTAATTACATCTCACTTTTTTTCCGTTATGCAAAACATCTCTTCCGTGTTTCCATCCAACATTTGTTCTATTTCCCACAACATTTTATTTCTAGGTGGACGTGATGAAGATGTACCAACACTGCTAAAATTTGAACCAGTTCCCAACATCACTAATCTTTACCTGCTAGACACAATCAATAAAAAAGTAATTATATTAACTTTGTTTCCAGCCACACTAAACAAATCCCCCCAAATCACTTTATTCCCGAAACCTCCATGCTTTTTAATTTATGCATGAAATCTCCATCCCGAAACCACACATGCCACTACCATTTCTTATTCTCCATTCACCATTCACCCCAAACAAAATCACGAACCCAAACCCAACCTCAAATTCCCATTCACCCTAACCCCAAACAAAATTGTGAAACCTAGCTATGACACAGAACCAGAGTATCTAACTGAAAACGAAGGTAGAACGAGACAACGGTGCTAGGCGAGGCGACGAGACGCGAAATGACGGTAGGGCAATTGTTACACGACGCAAGACGATAGTGAGAGACGACAAGGTGACGGTGAGCAACGGCGAGGTGAGAAGGAAAACCTCAAATGAAACACGAACCAGGACAAGTACAAAGCAATAAAAGTCTAAAATCGTTCACTCAGCTTGAGAATCGCGGGTTTAATTGATTCTACCAAGTCTATCTCGAGTTTGCTGAAAAACGAGTTTGTTCACGTGTTGACTCGTGACCCAAGAGTAGACTCTTAAACTCGGACGAGTTAACTTGCAAGTTTGATAACAATGAGAACACAATGGCTCGATTCACTCGCATCAAGTACGGGATAAAATTCAAGAGTCCTTTTTCACATGTCAAAGGCGCATGCTCGTCAACTTCACATTGTTCTTTGAGCCACCTCTCTAGGCAGGAAAATTATGTGCAAGTTCTTGTCACATATCAAGAGTGTTGTTGATGAGCTCCCTCCATGAAGAACATATTGATGTGATTTTGGAAGTATTACCTAAAGATAATGCACCATTAGTTTTAGTTATTGATAGCATATTCAAGAATACTCCAACTCTTGAACTTGAGGCTCTTGTGCATTGTGCATGAATCTTAGGCCAATAGGTTTCAAAAACAATCATAATTTTAATGGTGGATAATGTTTGTGGTAGTGATAGCCATGTACAGAGATTGAGGTGGCAACAATGGTGGTTGTCATGGCGATGGTTCTGGCATAGACCATGAAGGATGTTTTATGAACTTCCAACTTCAAATTTGCTTGAAGTATGGTCACACTGCCAATATTTGCTTTTGTAAAGCTAATGCAAATTATCAACCTAGTGAATCTCTTGTCTCTATAATCCTACAACATTGCAACCTACCTAATTCAACACATCCCTGTCCAACACCAAGACTTTTAAAAACTTGGGTCAATCACAACTTGGAGATTCCAAATCAAGAGACTAATACCATCTCACTCAGCTACTCCTAGTGTTATGCTTGCTACTGCTTCTTCACAAGTTGTTGCTAACTCTACATGGATCCATGACTAAGATGCATTTTTTAATGTTACTGGTGAGCCTGATAATGTACATCAATTGACTCAACTTGAGCCTGAACCAAATTTTCAATAAAACACCATAATATAAATTTCTAAGGACCTCTAGTTGTGCTTGTTTCTGTTTGAGATCCTATACCACTCAATCTTGATTTTCACAAGATTGTTTTCTTGGGATATTTCCTGGGAAACTCAACATCTCAGAAGGGCTATAATTGTCTCTCTGCTCCAAGCAGAATTTACATTCTAAGGATGTGATCTTTATTGAAAAAGTTTCCTTACTCTGAAATTTTCAAGAAAAGGCCCACTAATGCTATCTCGCTCCCTATACTTCACTTTTAACCTAGACCTGTCTCTCCACCATGTCTTAAATCTTCCTCTCTCTTCTCCAAACCACGCACCTCAAAGTTATGTCTCCACCTTCACAACAGCTTGTCCCTTCCTCTGAAAACAATTATCAAAATATGGGTGTAAATATTGCATATTGTACAAATGGAGTCTAGTGTTGAAATATGAGTGTAAATATTGCACAATTAACGTACAATAAATATAGATTGATTGGATAATAAATATAGATTTGTTTGCAAGAAATCCCTAAAATTAAGAGATTGGGATTAGGAGTTTATTTGGTATATTTGCTCAAAATTTAAAGTCTTCGTGTCTAGAGATTTATTTCCTTTTATTAGGCTTTCGATTTTCCTTTTAAGTACTTTAAATACCAACATATTGTTTCTTTTTTAGATTAAGAAAAGTAATTCCATAATTATTGCTTGCGACCTACACATTTTTTCACATGGTATCAGAGCTCAAGGTTTTCCCTAGAGCCCTGATCTCTCTTTTTACCACTTACCACGTTCATTGCCATTTTATCTTCAAGATGCAGCCTTTAATTGCTACAGTTTCATCATAAGAGCCTTTATTACTATTTTCTCTTCTATATAAAATCACCCATCAACAAAGGGAGGATTAAATATGGAGAAGATAAAAAGACAGAAAGACCTATTGGGAACACTTAGGAAACCCTTTTAATTGTAGTCTCTTGCTCTCTCTGCCAGTATTTCTTGTACGAGTGTCTCATTTAATGTTAACTCTAGGATTGTGGATTTGGGAGCTAGGGATCATGACATACTTGCCTTAACTCTTTCATTCTTATACCCAAGTTTGTCAAACTCGAGAGTCTACGTAGACTCGTAAGAGTTTACTTCATATGAAAAAAAAAATATATATAAAAAAAAACAGAGCACTCCAAATAAAAAAAAGCACTCCAACTTAAAAAACACTAAAAAAACATAGCACTCCAGCTAAAAAACAAAGCACTCCAAATAAAAAATCTGCACCAAGGTTCCCCCAATTTAATGCACCCCAATTAAATAAAAACGCCCAATTTAATGCAGCCCAATTAAAAAAAAAAAACAAACCAACCCTAATTCCCCACGTATTAAGCATAAACCTGTAATGCACCACTCAAAAGACAGCACCATCAACAACCAAAACAGAGTAATTGCAGCACCACCCACCTCTAACTTATATGAGATCACCACCGCAGAACACTACTCTAATGAACGCACCGCAACCCGCGACCACCCGCACGAACGCCACCACTGCGCGACCTCCACACGACCACCAACATCACCACCGCACGATCAGAGAAGACGCAACAACCATGAAAACGAATGTGAACCCTAAACGACCCTTCAGAACGACACTGTATTGGATTAAAACAAATACCCATCTGGACTCGCCAACTTGGAGCAGACTCGCGAGTTTAACCGAGTTCATCGAGTTTACTCTGAGTCTGCTAAGTTTACTCAAAACCGAGTTTACTACCGAGTTAACTCGGTTAGGGTGGGTGGAAATGTTAACTCGGATGAGTAAGCGAGTTCACTCACGAGTTTGACAACCATGCTTATACCCCATCTCCAAGCAATGGGAAAATCATTGTTGCCAATGGTTCTTTGGCTACAGTGGTAGGATATGGAGATATTTATTTATCTTCAAAACTTATTCTTAAAAATGTTCTACGTGTCCCAAAACTTTAACAAGTCTTACTCCATAAAAAAACACATCACCTCTATTGTTTTGCAATGTTTTCCCCATCTTTGTGTGTTTTCCAGAAGCAAGACTCGGGGAGGCGGATTGGACTTGCTAAGGAAAGAAATGGACTTTACTACCTAGAACCATCCCAAGAATCCAAAGTTGATCAACCCATGTCTCTACTAAACATATCAAATAAAGAAACTCTTTGGTTATACCACTATCACCTAGGACATCCATCATTTTTTGTTTTAAAAATTATGTTTCCACATTTATTTGAAAATCTACATACCTCAAACTTGCATTGTGAGGCTTCTAAATTAGTTAAACACACTCGTGTATCTTTTCCCATTAGCAATAATAAAAGCTCACAACCTTTCCAATTAATCCAGTGATATATGGGGACCATCTATTATACCTAATATCTCTAGGGAGCATTAGTTTGTAAGATTTATGTACTTTTTCTTCCAGAAAAAGTTTAATTGAATCAAGATCTGATTTACCACATTCCAGGTCTGGATCCAATGGTCAGATGTGCTGACCAAGCTTCTCTCTCCAGCCAAAAGGCAAACTCAATGTGAAAGGGTTTTATGAAGAATCTTCACCTTGAGTTTAAGGGGGAACGGATTACAGCATAAATATACATTTTTCATTGTTTTAAAATAGAATAATCTTAGTTGCCAACTCTAAAGTTTGTTAGTCTGTTATCAACCCTTGTACAGCTGAACCAATGAGGGCAGCCACTATAAATGCTCCCTGTGTATTCTGTTTGGTTGAATGAAATGAAAAACTCCATTCTCAGATAAATTCTCTCTAAAATGCTTAAAGAATTAGACATAGCAAAAAATTTGTACTCACGGGTATTGTTCAAACCCATCCCAATATTAATAAAGAATGCCGAAATTGACCGGACAGGAGTATGGGTATGGGTAGTCCCGATCTTTCAAATCAGAACAAGGATGAGGATGAGTATGTACATATGTGTTCCGTCCTCATCCTCACCCATGCTAGTTTTAAATTACTAAAACATTTTTAGTTTATTTGGTACTTTATTTTGAAATTTATGCAATTATAATTTCTTTATTCTTATTTGGCATTGAAGAGAAGAAAATGTGACAATTGACATTGAGTTCTTAAAATTATTTTTCTTAGACGCGTGTACAAGTATATGACAAGAATGGAGATGGGACACAAATTTCATACCCATCGACTATTGGGGACAGGGATGGGTATGAGATTTTACTTCAGGGACAAGGATGGGTATAGCCAAACCCACACCTACTCTGCCTTGTTTATCATCCCTACAAAATATGTATGAAGACCTGGTATGGTACACCTTCCATATTCCTAATGAAGGTCATTATTGAAAGTCATTCACAAAGTTATATATAGATAAAAAAAGAGGCATGCCCCTCATAAATGATGATAACATGATGTTGATTCCATACCTTCTCTTTCCAATAATCATATACAGACTGGATAAGTGAATATTTGAAGCCCTGCGCTTGTAAGGCCTAACAAATAAAGGAGACAACTTTTGATAAGCCCAAAAAGAATCATATACATGATACAAGCAAAGTAATATAATATTTGCATTGCAGAACAATGAAACCAAAAGCATTCGGAAATTTGAAAGATCGTCCTACATACCATGAACAATAAATTAATAGATAATAACCTAGATATGGAAATCTTTGAAGAAAACCAATAATTCATCAGCATCAGGTTAAAAAAGACTACTAAATCATATTGAGGTTTTCATCTAACATGAAAACTGTACAAATACATCCAAAAATAATATTAAACTTAAAAATTACACCTTCATCATTCACATAAAATGTTCAGTTTTCGCACTCAGATCCTTGAAAGAAAAACACTTGAATAACAGGAAATATCCATGATTTGTCTTTACAAGAGTATTGAGATTGAGTTTGAAAATCGGTGCATAAACATCTAGCCAGAACAATGTAATCAGTCCGCTTTCATTACAGACAGGTTAAAAAATGTTACGATAAGCCCAACTGGTCCTACACATAACACCTAAAAAGAGTTGGTTTTTGACAGCGGATCAAATCCCCTACAACAAAGTATCAAACCATTACCACTTCCATTCTCCTTAATTAAATGAACTGCAGAAAAAAGTGACAGGTTTAGCCTCTTAAAATTTGGGCTTAAGGCCTAACTCAATCCCATAAAACTAATTTATAAGGTGAGAACTGCCCAGGCTCTACATGTACTGCTTAGACAATGAGACCAAACATAACCCAACACACCCAGCACAATGAAGGCAGACCAAGGCTTGGGCCTATAGTGCGGGCAAAGCAAGTGGTCCAATAATGCATAGGACAGAGTCTAATATTAAAATTTGACTTCAGCTCTAATTCAACCTTACAAAACTGACTTGTGAGGTAAAGATTGACGCCTTACAGTATTACTTCAGCCATATCTTTAGAGTATGTGGGACTACAAACACCCCTCACCAGCACAATGAAGGTGCTGGAGCCAGCAATAAAAGACAGACCAATGACATGCAAGTAAGGCAAGATGGGGGTGGTTAAAAATAAAAACAACTTTTCAACATAGCCCTTAACACTTCAAGCTAATTCAGTTTTCCATGCAAAATATAAAAACCACTCTAGGAAAAAGTAGCTGAAACAAAGAAATATATGCAACAAAGCAGTCCAGTCTCTTTTCATATCAGTGGAAAAAATCAATCAAAACAAACATGAGAGTCTATGAAAAATGTTAGAGCAAAGATATACTAAAAAATTTGAGAACTGTATAAACTATAAGCTGCACGCAGTCTATATCTCCTAACCCATTTCTGCACTAGGGCTACACATAGCACACAGATTAAGCGTAAATGCTATATAAGGTTCTGAATTTCCATCAATATAATTGTATTACTGGAAATTTGCTGTAACTTGCTCAAGGCATGAGTGAAGGACTATGGATGAAAATAATACTTAATGACCTTAAAATAAAGGTTGACATCCCTATGCAATTGTACTATGATAACAAGTCAACCATGAGCATTGCCCATAATCTAATCCAACATGATAGGACCAAACATATTGAAATTGACAGGAACTTCATCAAAGATAATCTTGACAGGGACCTAATAGTTACAACTCATGTCCCTAGAGTATTTCAGATAGGAGACATTTTCACTAAAGGACTTCCTCAAAGCAAATTTCAGGATCTTCAAGATCTTGTATGCAATTTGGGAATGATTGATATTCATTTACCAACATGAGGCGGGGTGTTGTAAATAGCAAAGTATTAGGATTAAAAATATTCTCAATATCTCCACAGTAATTAGGAAAAAATATCTTCACAATCTCCATATTCATTTCAACATCTTTTTATTTCCTTTTTTAAAGGTTTTGATTATAAAAATAGAGATGATAAGAATGTAATTGGTGTGTTATCAATAAAATATTTTTTTATTTTCTTACATAGTTCAAGTACATTCTTGCTCTTCTTGATTCTGGATCCGCATCAATGATCAATCCCAAATTGGATGAAAATATGCAATAAAAATTTCTTACTTTATTTTGGTTAATCTGTCTATATTACAACTAGTATCATAGATCAAAATCTCTAACAAAGTATACGATGCACCAATGAAGCATGATTTTGTTCCAGATCTTAGCATTTAGGTTTTAGCATAAAGTATAAGACTTCCATCACATTCAATACATTTAGGCTTTTCAAATATAAAGGACTTTCTCCTTAGAAAATATAGTCAATCAATTCCTACCATTAGTTCACACTAATATTAATGGTCTGAATTTCTCAAAAAATGGTCCATGAAGGTTGGGATTTTTATATTACTGGAGTGTGCTGCTAACTGGTTTTCGAAATAATCAAATTTCGGTCATGATGCATAACCCTTTTTCTTGTTCTTGTAAACTTTATTTCTCAGAGGGTTAATGATAAGTCCACCAAGTGAGGTTCTCGACATCCAAACAAAGAAAATACAAAAGGAGTTCAACAAATTTCGTTCACTCTATTATAGAAGGATTCCAAACAACCTGCAGGTCATTTCCGTAGAATTCTACATGTAGGACCATTAATATAAAAATACATACTTCCTAGCTAGAACATTAATGACTAATCATTCAAGAACCATAGGGACAACTGCTTGTTCTTAGTAAATAAAGTACAAAAGAATTAAGTTCAGTAATAACTAGACCACCCAACACAAAAAAAAAAACTTATTCAAGATGGATTATGAACAGGTGAAGACACAATAAATTTTTTTGACCTCAATAGCAGTATCAAGCCGTAGTTGCACAGGAATTGGTGAACCAAGAGTAGGTGTTATAAGTCCAGCTCTTTCTCGAGCTTTATGATCCAATACCTCCAACTTGAAAAGAAGACTCTCAAACCTATCCACCAAATAAATTAAATGAAAACTGAAAGAACCAAAAACACAATGGAATAAGAATTAAGCAAACCAAACAGAGGAATAAAAATACTTGTTGGGCTGCAACACAAGACTTTCAAGTTGGTGAAGTGTTAGGTTAAACTCAAAATTAAACAGAAACACATTTAAACACTAACAAAATCATTATGTTGAACGTCTTAACCGTAATCAACTAATTTACATGAGTAGAATTCGGATTGTCTTGCTTTTGCCTCTTGTTAACATAATGCTATTTTGTTTCAAATTTCTAAGGGCGCACTCAGATAAACAACTTAATTAAAGACTTGTTGAATAAGTACTTATATATAAGTTGTTTCTATAATCAAAGAAAAGATAGGGTTAAACTGTTTTCATATAAGTATTAAGTTATAAGTTGTTTTCATAACTTATCTTGAAAAGCCTGTTGAAATAAGCTAAAAACATCTTATGGACATATAATAAGTCATTTCCATAAACTCTAACAAACACTTATACCAGTGCTTATGTCATAAAATAAACCTACATAAGTTGTAAATATGCTCTTTCAAACCCACCCTATATCTACTTATAAGTACAAATACAATAAAAAAAAGCTGATGCATTGCAAAAGAAATGAGAGTTAACAAATTCAGCTAAACCAAGATCAATAGGATGCCCTGATTTTAAGAGGTCTAGAATATATAATGCATTTGATAAAATAATGGAAAAAAGAAAAAAGCAGCAGATATATGTTGGAACACAAAACATTATCATATCATATCTTAGATAACTTAATTTATCCTCTAGGTTTATCTTCCCCGTATCTTCATTTTCTCCTAGGATTAGTTACCATATTTCTTTATCTTATCATGATTTCTTTCCCTAATAAGAGGACTATGAGTTAGAAGTCTAAGTTTAATGAACATATCAAACACATCAATACATTGTAATATATTTCTTCAACTAATAGAATATTATACAAAATCTCTCTACTCCCTGTTCTAGCCTTCAATACATAAAACTCCATAATATCAATGTAGTACAATCCTCTGTGAACTGTCCCATCACTACTACATTGTTAAGCTCCTTAAAATTTGGAGTTCGTCTTTCTTGCCATATCAACCCTATGTATCTTCTCACTGTTTGCTCCCTATAGCTTTTGGATGGTCATACCACTTTGCCTAGCACTATTTACCTCCTGCTTCATCATTTTGCTCTCTCTTTTTGCTGGTTGGTTACTTTGTCCTCTAAAAAAATAGTTGACATCAACTTACTATTTCTAGTTTTGCTTGGCTCTCCCTACTTTGCCTTTGAACTCATTTGGAGGGTCCTCTTGTTTGGATGTGTGTTGCTATTTGTTGCTGTTTGGTGACTGTTGTTTGTAGATCCTTTCAAGTGTGACTGTAATTGATCTGTTGCATCCTTTTGTTGTTTGATGGATACACTAGTCTTGTTTTTCCGTTGTGTTTTTGCCCCTCTTGTTTGGCTGTTTGGCAGCTGCATTTCCTACACCTCACCTGTTTGATAATAGCTCTCACTTTTTAACTTGTTCTCTCCATAACCTCTATGTTAGTGCTTGTTATTTCTACAGCATCTATTTCTCTCTTTTGGTTTGCCCTAGTTTTACTTTTGTTTGTCTACAACAATAGGTACTCTAGTTTGGTTTTCAAATTGTCTTCTACGACATGTGATACTGATTTTGAGGGAGAGAAAGGACGAAGGTATTGCCCATTGCTTTTGTCCAAAAACTTTTATTCTCTCTATTCTATCCTTCACTGTCTAAAACTCTACAGTTGCAACAAACAACTTATAAAGATGAATACCCTTAAACTGAAACCAACCACTAGAACCACAAATAAATAAATTAAAAGAATCAAGCCAGAAATAAGAACAAAAGATTACATTTCAGGTGCCAAAATCCTCCTCTCCTCATTAAAATCATAAAGCCAATCCTCATCTTCGTTATCTAAGTCATACTCAACAAACTCTCCAATCTCAGCCCGAGCTGCAATAAATAAAAGAACTTTCAGTACAAGAATTGGAATTTACAAGAGAACCTTCCAAAATTATTTTTAACATAACTAAATGATCTAAGAAGTGGCAGTACCTCCTCTTGCCCGCAAATAGGAAGTTGGTTGAGAGAAAGTGCAAGAATAGTCCCTTTCATATGTATCCACAATAACAAACTGAGGAGTAGGTATTTCCGCAGCCAATTTCTTGCTGGGAGTTGGATGATGTACCTAAGAATAATAAATAGAAATTACTGAAAAAAGCAACAATATTTCAACCACAAACACATTATCAACTGGTTCCTTTCCTACAATCAATTTTTAATAGAGGAGCCACATCCATACTTTGTCCCTAAATATTGACATTTCAACTACCGAGGCTTCTAATCTGCAAAATATTTAGACTAACTTATCGTTATCAGGATAATAATGACTTAATAAATTAAATACGAATAGTGTAGGTTAGCATGGTGAACATCTTTTCTATTTGAACAAGGGGAAGTGCTAGTTAGATATACTGCAACAGTCATTGCCTTGACGCTGAGTACATAGCATGTAGCTGGAAACTACTAGAACACTGATACAAATAATTGATAAACACTCGGATTTAAACAATTCAACAGAGCGGCATACACCAAAAAGTTAACAAACAGAATACTGGAAAACAGGGTACAATGACAAAACACCACGAACAGTCCATACCTCATGTTCAACCTCAGGAGCAGGAACAGCACGTAACAATTGGGAATTCCGGGTAGAAGCAGGTGCCTCATCGTCTTCAAAGTCCTTGATGGACTTGACAATGGGGAGCTTCTTGTGAATGTCAAGTGGTCGAGGCCTGAAAGACAATCTACTCATTTCCACTCATCTACTTATTCCCCCAACATTTCCACTGTGTTTGAGTCTTCCAACGCCACCACGTTTTTCTATCCCAAGGTTTGAAACCACATGTGAGAGTGTCTTAATCCCTGTGAAGCGAAAAACATATCCCAAACACACAATGTGAAAATTCAAATGTTGTATCCCCTACGAACACAACCAAAGTGCACAAATTCAAATGCCTTATCACATATCATCACAACCAATACTCACCGAAAATTCAAAAAATTAAATGCCTTAAGTGTCTCAACCCAACCCATACACAAGGGCACTGCATAGCACAATTTCAAAATCCCCAGAGGAAAAAATTATATTTGGGGGCCCAAAACAGGGAGAGTTGAGGCATTTAAAGAGCAACCATTCACATATATATTGAATCCCTATGCTCACAAAAGTTCCCCAGTTCGAAAATTTCACAGATGCATACCGAAAGTAGAGAAGAAAATGAAATAATTGATTGAAAGGAGTTTGAGAATTGGGAAAACCTAGCAAGGCAGTGATTTGTGGTTCCACCAATTTGGGGAATCTGCGTTAGATTTGTGTGACTGTGTTTGATGCGTAGACAAACCCTAACCCTAAATTGATCGAACTTTTTTTCTCAATTTTTTCTACCTTGTTGTTTCATCTCCTTGCCCTCTTTTTTCCCCGCGTTTCAGATAGCTCCACTACCCTCTTCTTTTTCTCTTTTGAATTTAAATATAACAATTTATTTCATAAGTTTAATAAATAATAAGTTATTAAAGAATATTTAGCTAACATTGCACTTCTCATCCAATCCATGAGTGTTCAATGTTTCAAAAACAAATAAAAGAAGAAAATTAAAAAATATAAATTAGATTACTTTTAATTTTCAGTCTGAAAATATATATATATATAGGATTTAGGAGAAAAACATCATAAAATAAAAATATAAAACATTCGTTTCCAACAAACTTGGAATGATAAACGAGAAATGTCTCTTCATCACCAAACCTTAGCAACTTTCTTTCACTCATACATTCACGGAAGCTAACCAATATAGGAGAAGAAGATTTTAGGTTTAACATTTTTTTCCACTGTGATTTTTTTAATTTGGTTTTGCTATTTTAAATGTTTATCTTTTAAAAATATAATCTTTCTTGTCAAATTTAAGTTTGTGTTACATGTGAAAAAAATTTAAAAAATCCAAGAGGGTCATTTTTTGAATAGATTTTTCTCACTCTCGCATTAAAGAGTCAAATGAATCATTATGTGAAGCTTGTGAGCGAGTCTAAGAGGGTGTTTAGAAGATGTCTAAACCATTGGATTTGAAGATATCCTCCAACATAGTATTTTTTCACAATGACTTGAGACCTGACATTAAGATGATTGGATGTAGAAGTTAGAGGAACTATGATGGTTGTATATGCAGAATAAGCAACAAGAATCATTAATGTCCTAACATCAACAGACTACCAAGTGTAGCGTGATAGACAAGTTGTTTAGAGGAAGGGAATGTTTGATCTCAATACCACTTATGCAATCTTGGCTTAGAAAAAAAGTTGACACAGTAAATTAATCAAGAAGATGTTTAAGTTGCCTCAACAACTGCATGCTATCAATACTTCTCCAATGCATTGATTACAAAAAGTTTATTCAAGCAACCCATAAAGATCACTTTCCTTTACCCTTTTATGGATCAAGTGCTTAAGAGACTTGTTGGACAAGCTTTCTACTATTTTTTGGATGGCTACTCATGTTATAACCAAATTGTAGTAGATCCAATAGATCAAGAAAAGATTGCCTTCACTTGTCCATTTGGAGTTTTTTGCTAACAAAAAAATTACTTTTGGTTTGTACAATGCACCAACCACATTTCAAAGATGCATGTTGACCATATTTTCAAACATGGAGGAGAAATGTATTGAGGTTTTCATGGATGATATTTTAGTTTTTAGACCTTCATTTGATGAGTGCCTCGAGAATTTAGATGCAGTCTTAAAGAGATGTAGTGATACCAATATGATGTTTAATTGGGAGAAGTGTCATGTCATGGTTATATAAGGTATTTTCTCAGGGCAAAGTTTCACCAAAAGGCATAGAGGTGGACTAGGCCAAAGTAGAGATTATTAAAAAGCTTCCACCACTAATAAATGTCAAAGGCATTAGCAACTTTGGGACATGTAGGATTTTACAAATAATTCATCAAAGATTTTTTAAAGATTGCTAAACCAATCAGCAACCTCCTAAATAAAGATGCACCTTTTAATTTTGATGAAGAATGTTTGCATGCTTTTGAATTATTAAAACAAAAATTGATTTCAACCCCTATGATCACTACATCAGATTGGACTAATGATTTTGAACTAGTTTGATGCTAGTGATTATACATTTTGGGGCAATGTTGGGAAAAAGAAGATCAAGATTTTTTCGTGTCATATACTATGATAGTAAAATTTTAAATGAAAAACAAATAAATTATGCAACAACTAAAAATAATTACTGGCTATAGTGTATGCATTGAAAAAAATTAGATCTTATTTGATTGGATAAAAAGTAACAATATATATTGATCATGCTACAATAAAATACTCGTTGAACAAACCTGATTCTAAACCTAGAATGATAAGATGGGTGCTTTTGTTGCAGGAATTCAATATAGAAATTACAGACAAAAAAGGATGTGAAAAATTGGTTGCAAGCCACCTCTCAAGACTTGTGAATGAAGAGGTAACCACAAAGGAAGTAGAAATCTAGGAGAAATTCCCTGATGAAAAGTTGTTAATAGTTTAGGAAAGACCTTAGTTTGTAGGCTTAGCAAACTTCAAAACCACAAGAGTAGTTCATGAAGAATATGATTGGCACCAAAGGAAAAATTTATTTAGAGACATTAAACAATATATCTAAGATGATCCATATATTTTCAAAATAGGTGTTGATAAGTATCTTGTGGCATTGTCATAAGTCTCCATATGGTGGTCACTTCAATGGAGAAAGAACTGCAACTAAGGTGTTGCAATCTAAGTTTTACTAGCCAACTATATTCAAATATGCACATGCTTATGTGATGAATGCCATAGATCAATGGGAGTTTCTAGGAGACGTGAGATGCCTATGAACAATATTATAGAAGTAAAAGCATTTGATTATTGGGGTATTGACTTTGTTGGACCTTTTCCCATTTCATTCTCTAATTAATATATCTTATTAGTTGTGGATTATGTTACACGTTGGGTAGAAGTAGTGGCAGCAGCTAAAGCAAATGGAAAAACTGTGACGAAATTTTGAAAAAGAATTGAATGTTCAAACTTAAAGAATACATTGTAGGAGAAGTTCCTTTGTGATGAAAAAATCGAGCTTGAAAGGTTTAAGCGCAAAATCAAATAGCTTGGAAGAATTTTACAATTTATTGAATAATGAAAAAGCACAGTCTTTTAAATGAAATAAGTGTCCTGGTATCTCAATTAGAAAGTGTTGAAGCAAAACTAGGTAACCTGGAAAGAAGGTTTACAAAATTGAAAGAAAAATATGTTGATATGGAGAAATACAAAGAAATTAGAGTCAATCAAGTAAAATAATCTCATTTGTTGCTTTTGGAACAAAAAGAAAAGGTGAATGAATTGCGACCCAAATTAGAAGCCCCTTATAAATTTACAAATGTCCTTGAAGCTATCAACAAGTTGAGGGCAGAACCAAAGGCCAATGAACCAAAGGCCAATGACAAGTATCTATCATCTTTTGTTATTGTTGATGAGAGTGTAGGAAATACTTCAAACAATCTGACTGCGGGGTTCAATAATTTTTTTTGTGGCAATAAGAAACTTTGTTCATATGTTGTACTTGAAAATAGTGGTTATGATTTGATAAAAGACACTAAATGGAATGTTGTCAAGCTAGTGAAAATTATTGGTTATATTGGCATAACTCTGATACCAATTTGTGAGCATAAAATATATTTTATTTTACTGCTCCTTTTCAAATAAGAATACCATCTCTATAAATAGTCTCACAATAGACTTTTCAAATTCTACATGTTCTCTTATAACAATTGTACTATAAATTACATTTAAAATCATAGTATAACTGACATATAAAACCAAAATTAAAGGTAATAATTATCGGTCATTCAAATTTTCAAAACAAAACTAATGACAACTTTGAGTTTAATGCTTTAACAGATAATCACCACCATCTACACCAAGAGAGGCAAAAGAAATCCAACCTATTTTAGTATAGGGGATAAATAAGAAGGAAACAACTTCTTAACAAGAGCCAAGTAGCACAACTTTGTGCAACTGGAATCAAAAGCCATCCTTCATGAGAAGATAGTGGAATTACTCCTTGATGAGTATGAGGAATTCATTAAAGAGATCTCAAGAAATAATTGGAACATACTAGCCAACCTAACTTCCAATTTGAACGAGAAAATTGTGAGAGAATTTTATGCAAATCCTTATCTATTAAAGCCTAATGATGTTGCTAGAATCTCTTGGGTCATAGAGTTAAAAATTGATTATGACAAAGAGGTAAGTATTTGCAAACATAACTATAATAGACAAAGGAAGAAGTTAGAGACTTTAAGAGGATTAAAAAAAAATATTCTTCCTAACAAAGTGGCAAAGCATTTTTGCATATTTGGAAAGAACTTTGAGTTGGGAAGATTAGGGAAACCTCGAAAAATATTGAAAGCAAACATGAAGACCTTCTCCCAAATTTGGGACACATTCCTTTTTGCTAAGATTTTTCCTAGCACACATGTGTGTGATGTCAACCTAGACAAGGCAAAATTATCCCCCTTTCTAATTCAAAAGGTGGTGGTAGATATAGCTGAAATCATTTTGAATGAAATGCATACATTTGTTTTATCTTAATCCACTGTTAGGGGTACTACTAAGCCCCTCAGATTCCCAGGTATGATAAATGGATTGTGCAAGGAAAAAAGGGTTGAAATCCCTAATCATCCCATGAAGAGGTTGAGACTTCCGTTGGACAAATCATATATTGTGACACACTATATAAATCCCTTAACTATAGTATAAGGTAAGAGCCAACACCAAGAACAAGTCATACTTCTCTAGACCACAAATAGATCTAAGAACAAATGAGCAATATCAATATATTTTACATTCTGAAGAAATTAGAACATAATTGTCTCATGTCCAACAGTAGCTAGTAGCGAATCATAAAGCTTACACCACCTTGTTTGATACATTTATATGTATAGACATCAACACCAACATCCATTCTCGCTAATTTTTTCAAATGAATTCAGAAGATTTTTAGCATGCCTTGGGGATAGGCCAAACACTTAAAATATTGAAGGTGCTACTAAACCTGAAGAGAATGAACAAATAGATGGTGTAGGTCCATCTCAAGTTGTTGGATCTGAACCAAAACAATATGAACGGGTTGCACCTCCCCCAAACAGTCAATACCATCTAAAATAACACATGGAGTGGAGGAAGCTAACTTTTATGAGACCGAGGATAAAAAGTTATTTGACAAGTCTGAAGATGATTTGGAGGAAGAGACTGAGGTAGATAATTGTTTATTTTTTTTATATTTAAACTACTATTTTACTTTTAAGTTTGTAGAATTTTAGTTGTCAATTTAAGTTTTATTGATTTCATGTTTGTTTTAAACTTCATTTTTCAATTCTTGTTTTGAGAAATAGTACTAGATTTTCTTTTGTATGATGAACAAAACTCATGAATGATAACTATTTTCAATTGTATCTAGTGTTAGTTACTGGGCGGAGCAATAATTAGGACTAAAATGGCAAAGAATTCAGTAATTTCACCTTTAGGGAGTTGTTATCAGAGACCAATAGATCACTAAATTGAAAGAATTAGGATGCATGAACATGGACTAACACAATAACAACACACAATGTGAGACCCAACCTAGTGAGGTGAGAGTGCTGAAAGAAATATCAAAGTGAGAAAGAGTAATAATGATCACCATCAAGTGATCTCATGTAGTTTTGTGTTGAATTTTTTACTGATATTAAGTAAGCACAAGCACTAGTGCAAAAAAGACATTTTACACCAATTTTATGAGGCATTTTACATCGGTCCTTTCACTGATGTAGATGTGGGCGTTGTAAAATGTCAATTAGATATAACATTGGTTAAGCAACCAATGTTATATGTAGCCCCATATTACACCGATTATTTGAGCCAATCAATGTTATTTAGGGGCTTAATATGTGCAAAGTGTGAGGCACATATTACACCAGTTAAGGTAACAACCGATGTAATATATGCCTCTGGAGCACTTTTTTTTTAATGAATTGAGCCCCCATATTACACCGATTAATGTATTAACCGGTGTAAAATGTGCCATTTTTTTATAAATTTAACAAATTGTGCTTTTTCCCAAAATTTATAAACCTGTAAATTTAATAAAGCCAGAATACCTGCCATATTGATTTGTATATATAGAGAAATATAAAGATGGGCAATTGAAACTAATCAAAATTGTATAATTACATCTAGTGAAAATGTACATATGTTAGAAAGTTACAAATCATTGAATGTATTGATTTCTAAGTTGTAGAAAGTACTTGGCCCATTCCTGATGGATTTGTTCAACACTTTGTGTGCTTAGTTCCTTATTCAAATCTATTTTGATCCCTAATTGAAAGACTAAAACGACTATTTTTTAGGCTTTATGAATGGTTTTTAAATCTCTAATTAAAGAGAGAGATCAGATTACAAAAGATCAAAAGGTTTTTCAAAGATTGCTTAAAGCTTTGCATTGGTTAAGAGTGGAATAGGATCTGTTGTATTCGTTGTGTATCAGGTGTGATCCTTCCTATTCTTTGTTGTTTTTTAATTCATATTTGTAAAAGTGTAAGATATTGGAGTCTAAAGTCAGAGGGTGTTCTGACCTGTAGTGGTTGTGTTTCAAAGAGGGTGAGTGTTCTTGAAGGGTTCAAGATCACCTCTTTGGTGCTTGTGTTGTGTAATCTGTGTTTGATTTCTTAGTGAAATACCCAGGGGTTTCTGGGGACTGAATGTAGCTTAGGTTAAGAGTGAACCAGTATAATCCTTGTGTGTTGAATCTTTCTATCCCTCACTCCTATTAAAATTGTTTGATATGTGATTTTGCAAAGTGCTGATAAAAACAATCGGTTGATTCGCATAAACAACCGATTGATTTTTTGGAATCAAATTAAAACAGTTTTGTTGTTTGGCTGATCTAATTGCTTCTTCAGTAATTCTGCATTAATATTCATTCTTGGCACTTTCGAAAATCTTTCATTAAACAATTCACCCCCTCTTGTTTAAGGCCTATAATTCTAACACAGAATAATCCTACGTTGTTCAGGGTCTCAGGGCCCTTTTATAATACTCATCGGTCCTTCTTCAGGAATTTGTAACAACATCATAAATTGTCATTATATCGTCTCTGGTTTTTATTAAACTTGGGCTAAAAGAGAGAACATAATTAACTAACTCAGATGTATCAAATATTAAGTTGTTTTCTATTTTTCGTTACCTTAGCGCGCAACGTTTCATGTACTTACTATTTGTCAAACTCGACCTCTTTAAATTGTACAATCTCTATTGGGCCTGACCTATTGGGCTGAAGAGACAAGATCTACACGATCGGGTCCTAACCCGATCACGACAGAACGGTACAAATACTTATGAATTTTGCATTTATCATATAATTTGTAAAAATCTCTTTCCAGTAATTCTTGATCATAAAAACAATATTTTAATTCAAAAAATAATGTGTTGAAATTAATTCATATATTTGTTTCTTTTAAAACAGATTTAGATCTTTTCACTGATTTAGAAGATCATTTTCTAAGATCGGTTTATTGATTTAGAAGAGTTTAAACATATTGATTTTTTGTATTAGTGTTGTTTCGGTACCACCAATATAGTCTCACATTGCTCAAGAGTCGAGACTAAAGACATTTTATAAACTCTTTCCTCCTTCAACCCTCTGAGGCACCTTTTAAGTTCAAAACCGTGACGGAGCACCAACCTCCAAAGCGGATAATACCTCGGATGCGATGATTGACCCTAGCGATGCTATCTCTCATCTTGGGGTCAGAACATAACTCTGAACTGAATTACTAAAAGAAACCCCCACTGACTTGAGTGTCGAAGTATCTTTGCAGGTACCCCACCCTCTCGAACATCGGATGAAATAGTGGCAAGCATGAACAGGTAGGAGCAATTCGGTATGGGATATTCAGTCTCAGATAAGTTGTAAGAACATGTGCATTTCAACTACAAAATCAATATGTTGTTTTGGAAAATAATCTGTTAGGATTCTTTTTGAATTGTTGTAAACAATTATTTATGAATTTTTTTATGTACAATTCACCCTCTGTTGAACTTAACTTCCCCTTATTTCAACATCTATGACTCTTGCATACACACAAATAGGATTTTTTTTTTTTTAAGTTTCTTTTGAGGAAGATTTGTTAAAGATATTTGAAAAATCTCTAGGTACGAAAAACTTGGTTCTTAAGCGGTCCTAGTGACTCACCTCTCTTTTTTCATAGAGAACTCAGAAAAAATTTAACCTTTTGACCTTGTAAGAAACTTCCAACCTTGAAAACCATTTGTGAAAATTTTTATTACTCTCTGATGAATCAAACCATTGTGATTTTTTTTATTCAACAATAAGTGATCATTCTCTTCATTATTCTTGTGTGCATGAGTCAGAGTGATCATAAGAGAGAATTTGCAAGAGATTAAAATAAGAAAGAAATTATAGATTATATAAGGGACATGTTTTCTCAGATAATGAGAATTTAAGAAAAACTTAGGGGCAAATACAGAGAGGGTTCAAATAAAAAAACAAGAAAATTATAGGGACCCTTACTGCCAAAGAGAAAAAAAGGGTGTGTAGCAATCCTTACTATATTCATTCCTATCAACCACCTCTTAAGCATCATTATAAGCCTAAAAATTCCCCTTATTCTATAGAGCCTGATTTGTACCTTCCCTCTTTTGATGGAAATAAAAATATTGAGGCATATTTAGAAAGGGAGACAATGGTTTATCAAAATTTTGAAAACCACCAAGTGAAATATTTTAGAAGATTATCCATGGTTACCTTAGGTTTTCAAGAACATGCCATGTCTTGGTGGAAACAAAGGCAAAATGATGTTAGGATTGATAGAAAATCAGAAATTTTGAATTGGAATGAATTGAAGGTGTGTATGAGAAGAAATTTGCAATCAAAGCTCACAGAGTATACTTCACAGAGTGAAGAATTTACAAAGTTTAACACACAACCCAACTAATTAGACGCTTTGTGATGGAGGATCATCCAACCATATCCAACCACCACAACTCTGGCTAAGATAAGAGAAGAGAATAATTCACAATTGAAGACATTCTTTCTCTTAGCCCTTTAGAAATTGTAAATAGTATAATAGGATTTTCAGTTTTAAGCTTTGTATTCTAAGTCATGCATAGAATTGGAAGAATATGCACTTAGACCTAGGGTTAGAAAGTTCATACAATAGCTCCTATAAACTCTAACTTGTCATGCAATCTAGGGTTTCGATAGCTTTCTTAGCACACTACTTGATCCAATTTTCCCTATTAATAAGGTTCATCTCCATGTAATATTCAGACCTTGAATGAGAATAAAGAAACTCTGCACAATTCATATTTCAATTACTTTTGTGTCTCACTTTATTCCTTGTTAGAGTCCCATGTGAACTATCTTAGAAGCATCAAGAAGTTAGCTCAACCTCTTTTTGTTCTATGTGTGAATCCATACACACTTCATATATCCATGGTAAATTCCATTCATCATTCAACTTCGCTACAAAACTGCAAACTCCATGCATCATTATGCTTGGAACGTCTAAGGACCGAGCCAATTTGCATCACTCTATGTAGCATATATAATTTTGTACAAATAAAACTTTCTTTCACGTTCTCACAAACTTGCATTTCTCTTGTTGTTCTTTTGTATTGTTTCTATATTTTTCTTTTTCATCTTCATGGTCTTTATATAGCTTGCAGAAGATGATTGTTGAAGATTGTGCATTGCACTTCATCATATAGACGTTAGACGCTCCATATGAAAACTTTTGCTTTGATGATTTCTTGCACATCTTGAATGCGTGTTGTAATTTGAATACTTTCTATCTTTTTATGAATTTGAACATTGACGTTTTTAATCCATTTAACTTTAAATCTATTCGAATTTACACTTTAACACCTTATTGTCATTAGAGGCTATATAAGACTACTTCTGCTCTAATGATATCTTTGCATATCTTAACCAATTAATATCACGCATTTTGAATTTGAAATGTTTCTTTACATGCAAATATTTGAATGTTAAAGATTAATTCTATTATAATCAAAGTCTGCACAAATTACCTATTGTAGCACCTTTTGTTTTTCCTTTAGACGCTCTATATGGAAACACGTGATTTGATCTAATTTCACATCTTCACTTTTGTTAGCAATTTCTAAAAAAAAATAAACATCATATCAATAATAATCATTATTAGAAAGCATGGGAGTCACTAGATAATATTCTTTTATTTTCATAATCATAAATTATAAAAACCTTCTATTATAAAATTTTTACTGGTAATATATTTTCAAAAACCTTATAAGTTTGTATAAGTTTTAAATGTTGAAGAATATCAAACTTTAACATATATTTATTTCATCAAAATATAATTTTGAAAAATGCATTAACACTATAGTTGAATATACCTTTGTTTTTTGAAAACATTCTAGTTTAACATTGTATTTTGAAAACTCTCTAATACTGATTTCATTTTTACCAGTGAAGTGTATTAGTATATAAAATACTTTATAACCATCCTAAAATATATATTTCATTCAAAAATAATCAAGACAATCAAGATATGCATTTTTTAAATATGCTCTATTTTATGTTCATAATACAAAAATTCTCTAGAAAACATAATCAATTATTCTCATAAAAACTTTGTCTTATCTGATTTAATATTTTCAAATGAGGCTCTAAAATATTCAACTAGTGTTAGAAATAATTCTTAGAACACTAATATTGAGTTCAAACACTTTCTGATACATTAGATCGTCTAATGTGTAGAAGAGAACATGATAGTTTGACATGCAGAAAATGAATTGATCGTCTAAGAGGTTCATGGTAACTATTTCTTCTAACTTGTCTTGTTCTTTGGAATCATTTAGCATGTTTGAGCATCCAAAGACCATCTAAGATATTAAACTGTAAAATTTGATTTTACTCATTTGAACCCGGTGACCATGTAACAAGCTTAACTCTGAGAGAGATTGTTTAACAGTTTTAATACTTCAAGACTGACTAATAGGTTTAATCTTAATAAACTGTCTAGAGTGCTTATGTTTATGTTTGCACATAAAGTAGCTTTGTTAAAAACCATAATACATCTTATAGTGTTTGTTATCATAAAAACTCATAGACTCTCTTATCATGAAACCGTTTAATGGGTATTAGATCCTTTAACAGGTAATAGATCGTCATGAGTCTTAACAAATTGTAGCATAAACTAAAAACAAGGGAAATGAAACAAAAACAATGAAATTAAATTTTTAGACAATCTAATCTACAATAACCTATTAGATCGTCTAACAATTGTTATGAAGAAAGTAACATGAGTTGTGCAAGAGGGTATACAAAGAGAGAGCGATAAAGAAAGAGAGTGAGGGCGTTAAACATAAATATTAGAAACGTAAATGATAGAAATTTAAATTGTGAAAACTGTAAATGATTGAAATATAAAGTATAGGAAAAGAAAATTGCAAGGAATGTAGGTAGGAAAAATAAAGTTCAGAAAACATAAAATAGAGCGTCGTGGGAATGTAAATTGAAATTGAATTAAACTGAAATCAGAATTAACAAAACTTGTAAGCTGACAATGTAAAGTGCGAAAACTTAAACGATCAAGCATTGAAACAAAATTAAAAAAAAAAGTAAATTTAATACTAGAATGAAAAACACGAATAAAAAACCATGATTAGTAATCTTCAACTTCAATTTGCAAGAGACTCAAATATGGAGTCCTTGTTATTGAAAAAAAGACAACTAATTAGTTTGTATCATCTTAAAAAAGCACTTTCAATCGAAAATAGAGTTTTGAAAAGATTTTGAAGAAGAAAACACTAAAACAAAGTATCATCAAACATGATTTTTTATTAGTTATTACCTATTTCCATAACTAAATTCAAGTTGAATGATAAAGTGAAGAATGTAAAAGGGTAGAGGGAAGAAGAATTGCGAGAGAAAATGAAGGATAAAAATGAAGAACTAAACTACCTTATTATCGCGTTGAAGTGTCAAATCTACTTGCTATCTAAGTCATGTGCCTTTATATGTATGTTTCTCTTCAACTTATCTCTATTTATAGAGTTTTGAAGCTTTACAAATGGATCTTGAATCAGGTCCACAAATAAGTTCTAAAACTATCTAAACTAACTTCAACTTCTTCCTTAAGTGCTCTGTTATGCATCTAGTGCTAGTTGACCAAGAATCTTTGATCTTCAATTGCATGTTTTGCAAATTTTTTCTTAAACTCAACTTCTTATATTATTCATTGTATAAATGTATTTATTCAAGCTTCTAAGATCAAAGTGAAATTCAAAAATTGTTCCTACAATTAATCAAAGCATCTGTTAGACGGTTTAAACAAAATTTAAGCTATAAAATGCAATTTTTATTATGTTTTTATTGAAATCCTAAATTTATATAGAAAATACAAATCTAAAATATAAACAAAAAACAAGTACAGAAGAAACCCCAAGGAAATGTAGTTAGCCTAAAAAAATTTATCAAAACCGAGAGTTATCAACCATCCAATAAGTATAAAAAGGTTTCACGATAGACGACCTAACAGATCATATGAGCTTTTAACTTGAATTCAACTTATAAACAAGTTGTAATGATGAAATGATTTTTAGATAAACTTTAAGTTTTTAAATCTTTATTCTCGACGTCCATAATATCTGGACGTTTTATTACCAAGGGTCTTATAATAAACTACTTAGGAAACAAGAAATCTAAGCATTTATGATTAATTGTATACGTTGAAGCTTTGATGTCTTTTTTAGTTCACATAGTCGTTAGACGCTCAATATCGAAACTCTTTAATATGATTGACTCTTTTGTGCCTTGGACTTTAAATGTATTTTGAATTCTTTTTTTCGTTGTTGATGACTATTTTTCGACAAGTGTATCGCATCCGAAGTAATAATTTGTCCCTAAGGACGAATATCGAACTCACAAGGAATATTTGAATTATCAAGTATAAAATTCACTAAATAGAAAACAAAATAATGAAATTCGTTGGAAGTTTGTTATGATTACGGGAATTGTAAAGAAAGCAATTTAAAGAGTTTGTTGGTTCAATTGGGAAAATTAGGATTGAGATTCATCCTTCTTACTCTTTTGTATTTTGGAAAGCATAGTACTATTTTGTCCTTTGATTGATATTGATGCCCATATAAAATTCATTTATATTGATTCCTCACATATAAAATTATTAAGAGAGTCTCCTAAATATCGATTTCTCGCATATTTATAAAAACTCTTTAGCATTACGATCAGATGTTGATAGCAATTAACATTTCAATTATATTCCTATCATTCAAATATGTTAAACATTATCATTTGGGTCAGAAACTTAGAGATACTTTTCTGTCAAATCTAAGGATCTTAATCATGGTAAACAAGCATTACAAATAAAATGACAATACCAATAATCAATCAAGAACAAAATATTATATTTAAATATCACCTCAATACATAAGAGTTTGAACAAATTACTCTCAATCCCAAATGGTAGAATTAGTCACTCCTGTTGACCATTATAAGCATGGAAAGCAAGAAAATAAGATCCAGGATAGTTCTCCTTGACGACAGCCTCCTCTAGGGTTTTCTAACACATTTTATTCTCCTAATTGATATCTAAGGTTGTGCCTCATATTTAATCTAGTTGGACTTGGGCTAAGTGACTTCTCACCTAGGCGTGACTAAGCTCGCTTGGGCGAGATCCCTTGGGAGCTTCTAGCTTAGGCGAGTTTGAGTGAGTGTTTAGAGCATTCTAGCTTTCCCTTTATATCTTGTATTTTCTTCGTTTGCCCTTTCATCTCCATTTTTTCCTATAATCCTGAAATTAACACAAATTTGGGAATAATAATTTGTATTCATATTATAATCACAAAATATGTAAAAATATTTAAATTCATAAATTAAGGGTTATCATATCATTATTTTATCAATTAATATCCATAAGTATTTGTATTTTAATATGAAATATTACTGAAATATGACACTTATCAGTTGTCCAAATGTCAATGTTGTAATCTTGGGTATCTTTAATAATATCCTTTGTTGTGATGCATTTTTCATCATCTTCTTCTCATCAAACGTTGAATATGGTAACTTCTACTTTAATCATATATTGCATGTCCTTGAGCGTGTGAAAGAATTTGAATCGTTTCCTTTGAATTATTTGATGTGAACTTTAACCCTTTAATGCTTCGTGACTGCATCTTCAATTATCTTTGTCACGTTGTTTCTCCATGAATGCAGTACACACTTGATAAGGAAACTTTAGCTTTGTTAATATATGTGCGCCATTATCATTTGATATTTGCATCAATGCATTTTGCATTCCTTTTATACTTATGATTATTTGAACATTGAATATATATTTCCGTAAAAGGTTGAATCATGTTCTTTATTTCTTTATCACATACTCGTTCTTTCAAATTGTTTCCTTAACTAGATGAATTACAACATTGTGTTTGATCTATTTAAAATTGATTTTTCATACTTGTTTCACTACATATCCTTCATTCTTGTATCAAATGTTGGAATTGGAATGTTATGGTATAAGCTATGAATACTTATTTGACCCATGATTGCATTTGAGAGTAAATTTGTTACGTGTGCTTCCTCTAAGCAATGACTGCATGACACTTTAATGTTTTATTGCAAAAATCTCGTTCATCAACTCACGGTTTCCTTAATCAAACACGGAGTATGGAAACTCTAGATATTGACTTTGTGTACATCTTTATGTTCCTAAAATACATTTAGAAACCTTTCATAAATCTCAACAATCAATATAATCTTTAAATTAAAGCATGGGTATCACTACAAAACAATATCTTCGAATTATCAAGTCTTTCTATTCTTAGATATTAATTCAAAGGTATTATCAAGATATTACAGGTTTATACTTAGATTAATTCTTTTCATTATAAACATAATTCCTCTTAGATATTTTCCACAAAACATATTTCAAAAAATCTTTTAATGTGTATTACATGTGTGCTCTGTTTTTCGAAATCTTTCTAATACAAATTTAATATTGGTTAATAACGCACAATTATATGTATAAACATTTAAGAAAATGTTTTCATTCATCAAGCATTTAAAGCACATGATATATTCATTTAACGTTGTGTTTTATTTAACTTTCTACTGTTAAAACATTCTATTATTTTTTTACTCAATTCGTTTTGATTTTATCTTTGACTTGAATGCATTTGCAATATCAAAAGGAGTTTAGAAAACATTTTATAATCATTTGATCATGTAAGTAATTAAATTATTGAGTATGGAAACTTCCCTGTCAAATGATCATCCAATGCACATTATCATCTGTCATTTTTTACATAATCTTCGTCTGATTTGTTATAGAGTTTTCATCGTTTGGAACTTTAGTGTTAACTCTTTCTAACATATGCGCTCAACTTTGCTACATTGAGTTCTTCTGTAGACATTGTTTGATGCTTTAGGAGACCTCCATATAACTCTTCAATATTTGAACATCATCTAGTGAGTTTCTCTGAGACATCATTTGTCATTTCTTCATATATAAATCGTTTAGTACTTTCAATGAAGACAAGTTTTTTGTTCATTTCAACACATGTTCATTTCTGCACATTGTTTGACAAGTTCAGTTAAGACTTAGTCTGTCTTTTGATCTTTTGTTCATAATGGTGTTTGACATTGTCTAACACTTTGTGTGAGATCATCTTTATCTTTTGTTGAGACAATTGTCTAGCATTCATTCTTTGCAACTTTTAGCTCATGTATTGTTTGATACTTCCAATTTTGAAGATTATGTCTTAGTGTGCTATATATTACATTGTTTAATGTGTTCTGTGAGTGTTTATTTGTTCATAATTTCTGCTTAGCTTTCATGATCCCTTGATATATGATTTCAAATGGTTTTGTACATGAGTGATCTTGGTTATACATATTGTAAAGTAACAGATAATTTATCACCCATAAACTGAGAGTCTATGAATTTTAATGATAACAAAGCACTATAAAATGTGTTATATGTATGACCAAGTTCACTCATGTACAACACAAAAAAAAACAATAAAAAACAATTTACCTTCGTAAAAAGTAATTTTTTGAGAAATATTTACTCTTTGTCCCGAAAGAAAATAGATGACAATTTCTTCTTAACGTTTCATTTTCTAGTGGATTAAATATGAGTACTTTAGTAAATCACCATGAAGACAAAGATACAATTTTTTCCCTCTCGATAGGCTTTCCCTCAGAAAACGAAACTCTTTTTTCCTCAACAATCAATGGGCCAACATCATTAGACACTACTCTCCTTGTAGAAAGGCATTGTGCACTCCAAGACTTAGATGAACATGGGATTGAAATCAACATTGATCTAGAAAGATGTGGAATTCGTGGCTTCTTCCTTCAGCCTTAACCCATCTATCCTGAAATGATAAGGATGTTTTGGAGAAATTTAAAATTGATTGAGAACAGAGCCATTATCTCCACTGTACTAGGAAAAGAGGTAACTTTAAATCAGGAAAGTATCTCAGCTACTATCCAATGTGAGAGAATACCAAATTGCTTCTTCCCTGAATGGGAAAAGATCTACACAGGCACTGGTATTGCAAGCTTTAAGATGACTTATTTTCAGAAAACCTAATAGGAAAAGAAACTGTATACGAGAAGCTATGGGATATGGGAAAAATATGGCACCAAATTTGTTAAAAATGTATTTTCCCAAAGGGTGGGTTAAAGGACCAAGTTACTGAATATGGCAGATTTGTGATTTTCCACCTTCTTGCAGGTATTCCATTTAAGAGAGGAAGGGAGATGACTTTGTACTTATAGAGGTAGGATGATACTAAGACATATGAAGTGTTTAGTAAAAAGTAAAAGAAAAAAAAAACATTCTTCCCTTGTGACATATAAATGGCTCGAAATAGCAAAGATTGACGTTACACTCAATTAGTCTAATCCATAATAATTAACAAATTTTACCCTCGGTTGGTTATGCATTATTGGCTGAAATTAGTGAGTGATTGGAATTGACTCAATTGTTTTCTTTCCTCTTGTTTCTACTAAATATAGCACCTTATACTTGAACCAACAATTTGAGAAGGACACTTGTATTAGTTTGACACAATTAAATTAATTAAAACCAATTATGTAAATTTAATATGTTAATTTTCATTCCAATCTAGATACATATTTATATAAAATAATTTTATTTACATGTTAATGTACTCAAAATATTACTCATTAAAGATTAAATCTAAACTTTGTAGATAAAAATCATCTTCAAAACGTCAAACATAATTTTAACAAATCTCACATAAATACCATTTTTGAAATATCAAATTTTGTCATTAAATCTTTCATCTCCTTGACCCATTTCAAGCTTCTAAGATGATATGTCTTTCTCATATTTATTTCTAATAGAAAAAACTTTTATTTTTCTATTTTTCTAGCATACCAATCAAAACCATCACACATCTCATATAACCTAAAAATATAATCAAACTCTAGGAACAAATCTCAACTTATAAGTTGAATTCAACTTAAAATCTAGTTTCTAAGCACATATCAAGTTCCTTAGTACTCTTGAATCACAATTTTACCAGAGGCGTTTCACCTTTAGGACACACTTCTAGTGCGACACCAAAAAAGATGCTTGATTCAAATTATTTTGACATAGTTTTATTTTTATTAACTATCTAAAGGCACTTTCGAAAAATGAGTTTTTTTAAATGCAACTCCCTAAAATACACAAACAGTCTTGCAACAGATAAAGCCAAGCTTCAATGTTAACCCGAAGGAAACCAATCTAAAGCAAAGCCTCATCAAGTGCACACACCCTAAATACTTTTTCTATAGCCACAGAAAGTACTGTTAAGTACTGCTTAGTAATTTTAATGTCATCAAGGAAAAGAAGCAGCAAATAAAATTCCAGAAGTCAAAATTTTGGATGTTGTTAAACAAAATGTGTGGTTCCAACAAATACTGCAAAAAAAATATCCTCCATTAAAGCTAGCAGCATCTCAGGCTTCTGTGACTGGATAATCAAATACTACATCTTTTCCAGTAAGCTTCCTGTAAACTCCAGAAAAAGTCTCCAGCTTGTACTCAGTGTTATTGCGCTCCTTGGGATCCAAGAAAACCTTACATTTAAAAGGTTGTAAAGAAAACAATTTATAAGTTACATGAGATGGGAAATGTCAAAAAATAAATTCAAATTAATGAAAACTTCACAAGCAATTACCTTCATAATTTTTGACCCATCAATTCTATATCTGGTCCTTTTGCCAACAATCTCTGCAGGATACACAACATCCTCTAGCATGGCATCATGGACAGAAGTCAATGTCCGGGTCCGGGGACGCTGAACGGCAGAGCCCTTCTTTGGTGGCCGCAAGATCCTCCTTGTGGCAATCAAAATAACATCCTGTCATTTGATATACATTCTTCAGTTAATAATACAATTTAGTGTTCCTGGAACTCAATATAATCATAAAGTGATATGGTAAATATGTACATAAAGGGGGAAAATAGAAAAGAAAACCAAAAAGACAAACTTTTCATATCAAGATATATTGCAGTAAAATACAACCTTCCCGCTAAATTTCTTTTCCAACTCTCTGACAAGTCGGAGATGAATCTTGTGGAATGCTTTGCTCAATCTGAAAGGCACATAGATGACTACAGCCTTGCGATTATTCGCCACATCCATTTGACTGCACGAGAAAAAAATGTTCTTCTGATAAGAAAAACTTTTATGAGCAGGAATACATCAATTGATTATTTGCAACACCCTTCTTACATTGCTTGATTTATATAGAGATCTTTCAAGTCACTTTTCAGCTCCTGGTTGGTATTCTCCAAGTCAAATAAGTACTGCACAGTCATAAAATAACAGGGTTTCAAAATTAAGAATAATCATGAATTCGTGAAATAAATTCATTCTAACAACGAGAAAAAGGGCAATAACCTGTGCAACTGTCTCCTCAAGTTCAGTGGGCTCTGCATCCTTATCCTTGAGAATTTTCTTCCTCGAAGTGTACATTTTGTTCAATCTGTTTCACCACATAAGGGCCAATATCAGAACCTTAGCTTAGGAAACAAAAATAAGAATCACAGTGAACAGCGTTCCCTAAACCCTATTACACGGCAAGTGACAACCAACCCGTCTTCACAAGGTTAAGGGCAAATAAATTAAAAAAACTGCAAAACTAAAAAAGCAGAAATAAAAACCACCAAACTCAAAATTTTCAGAAGGAAGACTCAGACAAAAGAAAGTGTCAGCAACTAATAGTCTTCCACCTCTCCATAAAAGCAAAATCAGAGTGAATATATTTTACGAAATCCTACTACGAACAAATCTGACATCAACCCAAACCAATATTCATCAAGGTTGTAAGGGTAGAAAAACTTAAAAGCTGCATAACCACAAACCCAAACATCAATCTCCGAATTTTCACTACAATAAGCATGAGAATTTTCACTAGAACAAACACGAAACAGTGCTTCTATATCTACCCCTTAAATTCTCACTAGTTACCAGGCACAATATCAGCATGCCAAAATCCAAAAACTGAAAAACAAAAGAAGTACACTAAAATTAGGGTTGAACAATTGAGAAGAGTAAATTGCAATAATTTGAAATCACTAAAATATCAAATTCAAAGAAAATAAAAACAGGCTTGATTAAAAATTTCTGTAACTTAGAATTAATTGAAAAAAAAGTGAAGGGTTAAGTGAGAGAAAAAGTTGAATAATAGGAGATAGAGAGTGAGTAACAGGCTTGCCTTCGCCTACACTTTCAGTTTAGCAGACCACGGAGAGAGAAAATGGAGGCGATGGGAGGTTTTTATAAGTAACAGCTTAGCTTTCAGGATTGGAGGTTGCCCTAATTTTAGATACACAGAGAGACAACATAATCCCCTATAATCTATACCTATATTTATATTTTCTAATTAAGGGTTTATTTGTATGTATTTTTACTTCTTAATTTTATCTTTATATAAATATTTATTTTATTAAACATTTTAGTTATTTTATATTTTTTTACCATTTGTTAAATAATCTTATAATTAGTTGGAAATTGTTTTTTTTTTTTCTTTTTAAAAATTAATATTTTGTCAAAGTAGTTACCAAAAATTGAATTTTGAATTATGGAATAATTTTAAACATAATTTATAACTGTAATTAGGAAGCAGAATTTGATTCTTCATTGTCAAATATGTTCTGAAAAAGTCATATTTTTATCATAATTTGTCGAATTTATAGATTGAATTGAGAATAGAATTGGGGTTCACATTTTGTATGATGCTCTCAATCTCATTGGATCGGCATGCATTTGTTTTTGTTCTTTTAGTGTGAACTTTTTATTTTTTTTCTTTTAATTAGAACTCTTTGAATGAAGTATAACATTAAATTTTTCTTTACATGGAAGACTATATAAAAATAAAAAAGTTATATTATGAAAGATTAAATAAAGATAAAATTTGATATTCGTGATTTTTTTTCTACATCAAAATAAATAAAATTATTGTTAACGAATATCTAAATTAATTAAGTTATAACAATATATAAATTTTTTTTTTTTACGTATTCTTATCAAAATTTAAAAAAAAATGAGTTATTATCATTGCTAAGTATTATAATTTATTTGATTTTTATAAGAAAAATAAAAATCAAATTATAACGTAAAATAAATAAATAAAAGTAACAAAAATGCACATGAAAGTAATGAGAGTGGAAGAAGAGAAAACAAAAAGAAAGAAGTTTTTCCTTTAGGCAAAAGAAAATGGAAGTTATTACTCTCCTATCCTTTTTTTTCTTTTTTTTTCTCTTTTTTTTTCTCACAAAAGTTATTTTCTCTTCTCCCACTCCCTAGGTTCCCACTCTCTCTCCACTTCTTCTCCCAACATAAATAATTTATATATTTACATAATTTTGTTTTGTTGGATACTTACACATCAGAAAAGCAGTTTTTAAAACAAAAATATACTATCATTCTTAAAATCTAATTCACATTTAATAAAAATTTCAAATACTCATAATAAAATAATAAAATAAGTATTAGTATAAGAATAAAATAGGAAATAAAATGTGACGATGAATATTTTTATATATAGGTATAGATTATCATATTTATATTTATATTTATTAACCTAAATTATAAATTTATACTCTTAATATAAGTACAGTATGCAAATAATAATATCTTATTTGATTTTAAATATTAGTTTTCATACAATTTGTCTTTTATTCAGTGATTATTCACAAACATGATAAATACTATATAGGATCCAAATTTTGATTAAAATCCTTACTATATTTTAAAAGAATTACAAAATTTTAAAAATAAAATAAAAAATATTTAAATAGATATGTATTTATTATAGTTTTATATTTTATTTATTTAATAAATAAATATAGAAGAAAAGAAAATATGTTGGAAATATTTATTTCAAAATTATTTTGTGGTTGAATACTTTTCTAAAGATTTGAATTGAATGTTGTTGTAACAGTAATAAGATTTAATTAGAAATCAGTTGTCAAAAGAAAGTGATAAATGGATCAAACATTTAGATTAAAAATATTAAATATTGTACATATTTGATTTGATAATATATATATATATATATATATCTTAATTAAGAAATATGTTTAAATAAATATTTGTTTGATTGATTCAGATTCAGATTTAAGAAAAGAAAACAATGGGATGGGGAAATTAAAAGCTACCATTGTTCACAAAGAAGTTGCAAAATATTAACAAAATTTATTTACTTATTATTGTTATTATTTAATAGATAAAAGATGATTATATATATATATATATAATTACCACATTCTCTCTAATTAAAAAAAAATAGAGAAAAAAAAATAGGAACACTAACATTGCGAATTTAAAAACATGCATTGATTAGAACAAACTAATTATCACTACTCTACCCTTGAAGATGACAATGATCTCTCTCTGGATTAATCTAATATAATTATATATTTTATGCCAAACTATTAATAAAAAAAAACAAATTAATTAAATATTGGTAAAAAAAAAAGAAGAAGAAGAAGAAGAAAGTGTTTTGTCATCATTTCAGACACTTTTTGTTTATTCTAGAATTTTCGGTTTCCGAATACACATTTACTGGTTGGGTGTTGCAATTGTGAAGCCACCCACAAATACAAGGCACAAAAGTCTTAAAACAGAGGTCAGATAATATAAATTCATGCGCGGCAAGTATTTTTGTGGGCTTGCAATACAAAAACGCAATGCATGTAAAGAAGATGGAACAATTGAAACAAAACAATAAAATAGTAGAAAAAAAAGGAGGATGAGGTTTGAGATAAGTTAATATTGTAACTGATGAGTTTAAGGAACAATGATTAATATAGGAATCGTAATTAACATAGTAACCGGAACCGCAATTAAGAGTGAGAGAAGTGAGAAGTTTTGATAGAGAGGAAAGTAGAGAGTGTTGATAGAGAGAAAAATGAGAAGTTTTGAAGGAAGTTTTGTTTCATTTTATTAGAAGAAAAAAAAGTGAATAAAAAAAATGACGGGAATGTCCAAAATAAGAATAAAATGACAAAAAACCTCTTATTATATATTTTTAAAATAATAAAATAAAATATTGGTATAAGGATAAAATGAGAAAGTAAATGTGTCCACAAATCCTCTTTATATACAGGTATAAATATATTTACATAATGTATATTTAAATTTGAATATAATATAATTATTGATTTTTCTGAAATGTGAAATAGTAGGCATAATTTACCAATATTTAAATTTGTATATTTAAATTTGAATATAATATAATATAACATAATTTACATAATTTACATAATATAATATTTAAATTTGAAAAAAAACAACAACGGTTTAAAATTTTATTAGAAATAAAAAATATTTATGCAAAATATATATATATATATATATATATATATAAACAAAAGTTGAAGGAGACAATTTTTTATCTTTTAATAGGGTGTTTCTTATTTTCTTATTGCACCACATTAAATTTCTACTTACATCCGATCAAAATCTTTTTGCACACCATCAAATTTCTTCCTGCACCTCATCAATTTTAAAATTTAATTTTCATAACATAAAAGTCAATTGCAGAAATAAAAATTTAGAAGAGGATTTTTTTTATTGAAATAATCTTTTCATAATTACTATTTTACCTTCTTATTGGAATTATTATATTTTCCATATAAATGTATATAGAAAGTGTATCAATGTATAATATACATGGTAAAAATAAGGCAATAAAATGGTAGATAGGCATAACATATGAAGTAGCGAATTATATGGAGCATGTCTCTCTGACGGTATATAAACAGTAGGCATGCGTTGGATGAATATACAAAAATATTCTTTTCATAATATTTGATATGGTATGGGATCATTCTTCTACATGACATAAAGATTATTTGTTGCCACCTTGCGCCAATCAATCCACTCCTAGCCAAGGTTCTCTCCCAAGTACACGATACCCACTTTCTCATTTTATTTCTTATTCCAACTTATTTTCGGCTCACAACACTTTTTTAGCTAACATTTGTACACATAGAGAGCCTTCATCATATGATCAACTCATTCTTTCTCCCCACTGGAAGGAAGCCATGGAATCTAAATTATTAGCATTGACATAAAACAACACCCAGAGCATTGTTTCATTACCAGCTGGCGACAAACCCATAGGATGTCGATGGGTTTATAAAATAAAATGTAGGTCAGATGGGAGCATCGAACGATAGAAGGTGCGCTTAGTCGCCAAAGACTACACGCAAGTGGAAGAGATTGACTATATTGTGACTTGTTCTCCTACTGCTAAACTTACGACATTACGTTGTCTTTTGACTGTTGCAGCTGCTAGAAACTGGTTCACCTACCAACTTGATGTAAAAAATGCATTTTTGCACGATGACCTTCATGGAACTTCCTCCCGGATTTCGCCGACAAGGGGAAAATTTGGTTTGTCGGCTTCATAAGTCTTTGTATGGATTAAAACAAGCATCCCAAAACTGGTTTGCTACTTTCTCTAAGGTTATCCAAAAGGCAAGATATATTCAATCAAAAGTAGATTATTCTTTATTTAACAAGACTGTTGGATCATCTTTCACACTTGTCTTGCTATATGTCGATGATAAATCAAGCATCTTAAGGAATTTTTACTCCAACATTTTCGAATCAATGATCTTAACACCTTAAAATGTTTTATAGGAATTGAATTTTCTCAGTCTAAACATGACATTTTTATGTCTCAAAGAAAATATGTGATGGACATTTTGGACGATACAGGTTTAACTGGGACAAACCCGGAGAAGTTCCCCATTGAGCAAAATTTAAAACTCACTTTTACTGATGGTGATTTATTACGTGACCCAACTAAATATCATAAGTTAGTTGGAAGACTCATTTACCTCACCATCACTAGGCCAAATATTGTTTATTTAGTTAGAGCTTTAAGCCAGTTTATTGCAAGAGTCTCGCAAAACACACTGGGATGCAACATTACGATTTCTAGAGTACATTAAGGGGACACCTGGACAATGATTATTACTTCCATTTGTTAATAATCTTAAGATGAAAGCCTATTGTGATTCAAATTGGATTTATTACTCACTCTTACCGATGGTGATTTATTACATGACCCAACTAAATATCACACGTTAGTTCATTTACCTCGCTGTCACTAGGCTAAATATTATTTACTCAGATAGAACTTTAAGCCAGTTTATGCAAGGGTCTCTCAAAACACACTGGGATGCAACATTATGGGTTCTGAAGTACATAAAGGGGACACTTGGGCAATGATTATTATTTTCCTCTAATAATGATCTTAAGATGAAAGCCTATTGTGATTCAGATTGAGGAGGATGCCATATTACTCTAAAACTATTGCATTTTCCTAGAAAATTCATTAGTATCTTAAGGATAATTAGTTAGTATACAATGACTCTTTTTGTTTTGTTATGATTTATGATACAATTGACGCGTTTATATGATAACAAAATGATTTATTACTAAGATTAGGTTTAATTTGGTTTGATCATAAATTTTCTCTCTATTTATTGATCAGGTATATGGTAATTGTCTAGAAGTATAACATTGAAGCAAACAAATAAATAGATGAATTCTCGTTAGAAACTTCACCAAGATTATTTGTGCAACTTACTAATAGATATATTTGTCTGTATTTTCCTGAAACACAAGTTCGTAGCTAAACTCGCAAGTTTACATTTGATTTATTAATTCAAGGATTATTGTGTCAGTAATTACCCACTAATCATTTTATTGGTAAAGGTCAAAACAATACTTTCCATCTGTGTTTATCCATTTGAAGTTCTATCTTTGATAATTTGCACACACAAAATTGTCACTAAAAAGCTATTATAAGTTATTGTTGTAATTAAAGTTGATCTTTAAAGCCTTTTAAAAATATATTTATTAGTTGATATTTTAAGTTATCAATTCTTTATTAAACTTTAATATTTTTAAAATATCGTAATGAAGAAAATGGATAAAGGTGTATATCCAAATCAATATATTTTCATACTTTACTATTACTATTACTATTACTATTATTATTATTATTATTATTATTATTATTATTATTATTTTAATTTAAAAAAATCAGTTTTAAGAAAGACTTTAAAATGCAAAATGGTGGAAAGGGTGGGAAACAGAGGTCATGCTAATAGGGTGGGGTCAGGGAAGTGAAAACGATTTCTCTTCGTTCTTCTTCTCCAACTTTTCGCATGGACTTGGTTAAAAGGATATGATTAAGGTTTTCCAAAAACGGACAAGGGTGAAGGACGTTTTTATCTCAAGAAGATTAAACAAATGGGGGAAGAGGTTTGGTTTCGTGAGGTTTTTCGATGTTAGAGATGAAAGGAGCCTGGAGAGAGATCTGGACCAGATTTACATTGGAAGTAGGAAACTGTACGTGAACATTCCGAAATATAGAAGACATCAGTATGGTCCAAAAAAGGAGGAGAGGAGGGTGCCGTGGGAACTGCCAAGAGAACGTCAGGTGACAGCAAGGAAGAGCGTTACGAAGGAAGATGAGACCGTTAGGAAACATGGAGGCAAGGAGATCTGGGTGGAGAAGAGTGGAAAGAGGACCTATGCTGAAGCTGTTTCAGGTGAATACCAGGA
>Ga0123342_1001231_pt1 | contig 42994 bp, 22 predicted proteins | sample Turbeawhitnodule_FD_89960 | JGI IMG/M metagenome (GOLD analysis project Ga0123342, IMG submission 89960) | Root nodule microbial communities of legume samples collected from Mexico - Turtle bean Mexico white nodule | ecosystem: Host-associated > Plants > Roots > Nodule | place: Mexico: Nepantla...
AAAAAAAAAAAAAAAAAAAAAAAAAAAAAAAAAAAAAAAAAAAAAAAAAAAAGAAATTAACGAAATTAAACATAGAAAGAGAAGAAGGGAAAGGAAGAGGGGGGGGGGGGGGGGGGGGGGGGGGGGGGGGGGGGGGGGGGGGGGGAATAATGAGTATATATAAAATAAGTTTTGTTGTAAGTATGACGAAACATTATTAACTTGCTTTAAATTATTTTTGTTATTCCTGGATTTTAAATTCGATTTAATTTTACAATACTATACAAAAATATTATTATTTAATAAATTTATATTTTATCAGATAATTACATTATAAAAATTAATTTTGTATTTCATTATATCAATATTATTTTATGCATATGTTATTTAATTTGACTATATAATCAATTTATTTAAATTTATACATACGGTTTTATGGTTTGAAATAATTAAAAAATATTTTTACTCGTATCTTTTAAACTTTACTATTGATATACTAGAGGATTGTTTATCTAACGAATGTCTTCATTTCTTCCCCAAAGAAGAGAACAAAAGGATTAGTTTTGTGGTTCTCACTGAAACTTTCCATTCAAAAAATGACACTAATTCAAGTGATGCAAACATGAAGAATTAGTGCACATCCACGTGTTGGCATTGTGGACAACAGTAAAACATTTGATGCAACGTGATGCTAAAAAAAGTAGTAGTGTAGTGTCACCTCCATAACAGCATATAGTAGTGGCAGCATGTGCCACCTTCAAAGCAACATAACAGTAGTAGCAGGTATAAGAGCAACATGGCTCCGAATAATGTGCAGAGAACAACTTCAAACTGTTTGAAACCAGATCACTGATTTTGACCCATTTAACATTGGGTTGACCATGTCACTAAAAAGGCATATATGATTTGATTACACCATAACCACACCAGCTACAAATTTGTTTCTGTCTAGCCGATGAGATCGGCTCGTTCCATCCGACTCAAACCCTAATTAAATTATTATTTCTTACTGACATGGGTGAACATGATGAACATTGACACGATTTTAAACAGTTTTTAAGCAAGAGTTGCAGATTTCATTGTCTAAAACTTGGAAAATATAACTATACATATTCGTGATGAAGTTAGAGGACAGATTCTAAATATTACTATACCCGTGGTTGAAGTTTGGGATGATGCCATTTGATAATTAAGATGTATTTATATTGGAGAGTGGATTTTGAAAGTGTGAAGAAGAAGAAAAGAAGAAGAAAAAAACGATAAATGTTTAGATTGAGGTGTGAGGAGAAGATAAAGAAAGGAGGGGAAACTACATTGTATCGATTAAGTAGAAAAAAAATAGATGGATTTGAATGGAAAATTTGTAGTAGATAGGATTGATTTTGATTTTTTTTTATTTGTAATAATATTATAGAAAATATTAAATTTATTTATTTTATTTTATTAATAATTTTAATACTTTTATTTTAAATATTTCTTTTATTATAATATAATACAATATATTAATATATGTAACTACATTTTTTTTAGATGGTATACTATTTGGAAATTATAGTCCTTAAAAAACTTTATATTTCATATCTCATGTTTAACTTTTTATGATCAAACAGATATTTCAGGATTTATTAGTCATTAAACACTTAAAACTGAGTTCCATATAAAGAATGTATTCATATCTTCAAAACAAAAATAACAATTATCAACTCACGAGTAAGATAATTTATCTCATAATTTTTTAGTTGCCTTGAAGTATATGTCATTAGTTTATTTTCTTGCATCAAAACATAACTTAATCCTTAATATCACAATAAACCTAAACAAAAATTTCTTGTATTAGAAATCACCAACACTGAAGTATTGATAAATTTGTTTTTAGCTCTATAAAATTGTTCTCACGTTATTTGTTGAATTATTGGAATTCTTCAGTTGTTACTACTGTTATGTTTATTATTATTCATATTATTTAAAAAATTTGGAACCAGAAAATATTAAGTTTCATAATCAATTGCATTCTCATCTGTATATAAAAAATATAATTTTATGAATTGTTAATCTAAAATAGTTCTGTATAAAGGTTATGTCTCTTTGAATAAAGGAATTTAAAATTATTAAATCTTTTGTTGTTTATTGCATGCCTAAAAAGGATGTTAGGATTACAAGAAAATTGAGTAGCTTCATATCTAGATAAAGAGCAACCCTTGAATAGCTTCATATCTAGATAAAGAGAAACACTTTGAGTTGGTTTTGTTTTTAAAAAGTACGGTCACAAAAGTTAGTGCTGATAGTGACCTTACCTTCATCGGTAGGTATTTGTGGTTACACCTTACCCTATTTCGATGATTAAAGTTCTCTACAATAATTCTATAATATTGATGATTAAACTGTATGAAAGTTAAAAAAATAAATAGAATATCTCATACTGTGAAAAGTAATAAATATTTTGGTTGGTTCGGTCCTTGATATTGTGTTTCTTTTATTTTCTAGTTATTTTAACTAATGTACTAATTTAATAAGATTGTAATTAGTATAATTATATACTAGTATTCTTTTTTTTTCATTAAAAAATCATTCCAACTTACTTAATGATTTGGGTTATATGAAGTTTACAAATTATTCACATCAAATAAACACTCATATTTTTTATACTATAATTAATAAAAAATAATATAAATATGATGTTAAAGTAATTAGCATACAAAATGTTAATAAACTTATTATATATAACAGCTTGTAATTGAATATAACACGGTAAAATACTATTAAGCCGTAAAGATAAATTTGTTTGAACTTGTAATCATAATTCTCAAACTTTATTCATAATTCTCAATTTTTTTATTTATATTTAATAAAATAACATACATGTCATGTCTAACTAACATATAAACATACATATCTTATATTATATCTCAACACATATCTCATTTCATAGGATATATAAGGTTTAAAAACAAAACATTCTAAATAAAAATATCCCATCCTTCAACTATTTACTGAGAAGTTACCTCATTTGTTTCCGTGTAAATACATTATCATCAAAGATAAAAAAAAAAAACACAACAAACAATAAAGTAAGCTAACTATAAAAGAATTCTATATAATTTCAATTTAACAAACATAAGTCATCAAATTTCATACATTTTCTCAAATCATCAAGTGTCTATCATAGTTCATCATTCATGTTACTCATGTCAGTTTTCTACTAACCAACATACTCATACACTTGATTCTATACTTTCGAAAGATTCGTGCATTGACTTGGACTCAAAGATCAGTATCATATGACAAAATTAATTTATATAACAGATTAAGTTAGTTATCTTTCAAACAGCTAACTCATTCATATAAACCCCTTTCGACTCTTACCATTTGAATAACGTCATCTATATCATTCTATTATATCATTAGAGTCGGAATACCTCATTACAAATCTCTGGTCAATGCACATCCTAAATAATCTTAACACAACATTTTCTTTCTTGAAAATATTATATATTGATTTAGAGTCATATTCCACATCTTACAATATTCAAAATCACACAATTAAATCATACCAAAATGTAGAATTTCAAAACACACAAAATATCATCCAAAAATCACATAAATATCTAATTAAAGGATTTTTCAGTTAAATATACATAAAATAAAATTTTACAAATTATAGTTAAAAACTATAAAACAGCATTACACAAACTTTTTAAAAGAAAAAATAAAAATTTCAGTTGTAAGTTTTTTTTTAAGGTTGGCTTAAGCAAAAATCATCTCGCTTGAGCGAGAAGGTGTAATGGGTCTCGCCAAAATGTGAATTCTCTTGCTGGAGCGAGATTGAACCTAAGAGCACCCAAAACTCATCCCAAGATTCACCTGAGGGAGATTCCTTCTCGCTTGGATGAAAACGAATTCGAGAGCACCCATATTTTACTCTATTCTCACTTCAGCAATAATTATCTCACTTGAGCGATATGTAGAAAAATCTACATAAGCCTGCTATATTTATGATATTTCTACCAAAATTACATTTAAACTCATATTTTTATCAATTTACACATTAAAATGCAAGTTGTTACTCATAATCATTCAAACACTCCGTCATTCTATATATATCTATACATATATGTGCTCTCTAAGCCAAAAATCACCTAAAATCAATCAACCAATTCTCATCAAACATTACATTTTAAATGATTTAACAAATTATTCAAATACATTTGTTAACTCATTCCAATCAAAACTCATATACATTCTACAGCATCTACCATATCTACAATTTCACATTCCAATCTCAATCAAATTCTAATCCACTAAAAAACAAGAAAATCCTGTAAGAAAATTCGATATTGGTGACCACATCACTCCCACATTCATATCTTCTAGCTTAGGGTTCTATTATAAATTTAAACTAGCTTCCCTTATCTAAACTTGAGCAAATGCTCACTAAGAACTCCAAACCTACCAAAAGCTCAAGGGTAACTTAACCTACAGTATAAACAAATCTAATTATATCACAAAGACTCTGAGTTAACAGAGACTAATCCTGAAGATAAAAAGATTCACATGCAAAATCTAGACTTAGACAAACCTAACAAGTTCAAAATTTGACTCAAAGAGAAGAGAAAAATTGAACTTACTCTAACAGTGGACTTTGATGGTCAAACTGATGAGCGAGGTCAGAATCTTAGAGAGAAAGAAGAAAAAATGAAAAGAAAAATGTTAGATTGACGGTGATTATTTTAAAATGAAACATAAATAATTTTTCTATTTATAAACTCTTTTTATTTTAATAATAAAATATGCAGATGTCTTTTAAAATATATCACTTTTAGTATAAGGTTATTTTCTAAATCATTACATTATTAATATAATATTTTATATAAATTTTAATTTAATTAATAAAAGTATATTTTGATGTATTTATAATTTTAGTTTTTGATTACTTTTACTTTCTTATTTTTATTTACACGTCAATAAATTTAATTATATTTTTAACTTTCAATTATTATATTTCTCATATTATCTATTCCATTATTCATCTTCGAATATATTTAAAATATTTCTTGTGAATTTTAAAATAAAATCATTTAAAATATTATAAGTACTATAACAATTAAAATAAATAGCACCACAAAAGTTTTATAAAAATAATTTTTATATATCATTATCAATATCTTATATAACAAAAAGGTAAAAGTAAGACAAATTTCTCTTGTAACTTTTGAAGTAAAACTCTATTCTAGGAATGGAAGAAAAGAAACAAAAAATACACAAAAACAAATTATTTATACTATAACAATACACTATCGCATTTTTAAGTGATTTTATATGATGTAGTTTTAAAATTTAAAAGATAAAATAATAAAATAAAATATATTAATAAAGATAAAAATTGAAAAAAAATAGAGTTACGTGAGAATCCTCTATATATAAATATAAATAAAAGAGAAATTTAATAAATAATTTAAAAATAAAAATCGCTCTAAAGAACCCTCCAAATCCAAAGGTGTGTTTGGTGAAGGCTGTGGCGGTGATCGGCATAGCAAAGAAAGTATAGCTTTACGATGGAAGAAGTCACCTTGGATACTGTACAGCCCTAAAACCCTTTCTTCCTCTCTCTTTACACCGCAATTCATCTATGCTTTTCTATATCCCTCACTTCTTCCTTCAAATTCGGTAACAGGATCTCATTCATTCCATTTTGAAGCGCTTTTGGACACTGCGAGCCCTTGGTTCCACACTTCTTCTCTCTTACCCTCCTTTGCTTCCCATTTATCCCATTCACTAACTTCTTTTTCTTCTGTTCCCATTTTCAGAGCCGGAAAATTTTGAAGCTAAGGACGCTCCGGATTCCGAGGTTCTTCAATTTCTATTTTTTCCTATTCCTCCTAACTCTTCTGTTTGTGATTGTTTATTCACAACGATATAATTTCTGAATTCCCCTTGTTACCTCCGGGAATTTGAAATTTTCGGATTGTTTTTGCGTTGTTCTTTCCAACCACTGCTTCACTAGCCTACCTGATCTGCTCATTTATTAGGATTCTGTTATGTTTACTGCATTGGATTTTAATTTTGATACCACGTTTCTATAGCTTTTTAGAAACCTTGCCAATCACATTTATGTTCGTATTATTGTAAGTCTTGTTTGTGAGGTCTTTCAATTTCAACCGCTTTATTAGCTGCAACATGCTTACACATCATACTTCAGTCAACAGAGATGATTTGGTACATGCTTGTCACAAAATCTTATTCAATCGTTACTTTTGGTCCCATCCTTGAAGAGAATTCTACTTGAGACTGTGATCATATAACCCTGAATGACAATGAACCCAAAAGTTAAATTTAGATAATGTGCTATCTGGTTAACAAATTTTGGCGGTTTATAAGCGGTTGGAGTTAGTTGCGAAGCTATTTCATATATGCAAGGGAGCTTTTTGTTGGATTTTGTAATACATGAGAGATCTGTGTAGCAAGCATGAAATACCAGGAGTGCGTAATTTTTTCAACATATCACATTGTATATATATTATCCTTCCCCAAATTTTTGGTAAGGGAAATTACCCTGATTGTTTCACTATCAATTTCTTGCATTCAGTTTGCTACATTTGTCTTCAGTTTAAGATGTCTATATATCTATTTCAACCAATATCTTGTTTTTCAAAGTATATTTTGTAATCTATATCTGACTGGGTGCCGTCAACAGCAACAATATCCTAAGTAGAATCTGCATTCTCTAATATTTTAGTTATTCTCTTCAACTACGTGATATCCCTTGCTTCACGGTTGCATTGGGGTTTACTGCTACAGGTAGGAGTTGGAACATCCAAGAAGAATCGGACAACTTCTGGTATTTATGTCATGTCTCCATTTTTCATTAAATTGATGGATTTATTCTCTGGTGGGGGTTATGTGATCAAGTCACGCCATGGTTGTGTTGTTATTGCAAATTGAACGTTTGCATGTTTTACTCATTTCTCCATCTTTTCTGATCCAGCTAATGGCAATGCTCTGAAGCTTACCTGTGAACTTCTCCGGATTTTTATCACAGGTGTATACATCTTAAAGAGAAACGCGTTTGTGCCTCCTTGGTCTTGACTATAAGTTTGCTCATAATCTTAATCACCTTGACATAAACCGTTCTCTTGATGCAGAGGCTGTTCAACGTGCTGCTGCTATTGCAGAAGCGGAGGGTGCTAGTCAAATAGAACCAACTCATTTTGAGATTATTCTTCCTCAGTTACTTTTAGATTTCTAAAGCATTTAAAATACTATGTGTAACTTCTACTTCCCCGCATCATAAATTTAGTGGAAAGGACATTAAGAGTTGTTGGTCCGAAGGTATGTCTGATACAACTAATTCTTTCCAGGGACATTGAAAGGGATAAAAGCTGATCATTGAAGTTGTTCCTTCACTCGTTTCATCTAACTATTTTTGAAGTTGAAGCATACAAGTTGATTTTATTTCATTAAGAAGTGCAATTTTTTTTTGTTATGCAGAAGAAAAAAGCGTAAGAAAATTAGTAAAAAATGATTGAAATAGTAAACAAGACAATAAAATGATTAAAATTCAATTGAGATAAAAGTTTTCGTCCAAGACATAATCTTAGCTTTACTTCTTTGGGTGTATCATTGATTTAAGGATATGGATTTCCCCTTGAAAGAAATTGGTTCTAGTTATTAACAAGCTTAATAATCAACCTCTTCATTTAGATTAAATTATATTATATTTCTACAATTATCACTAATGATAAAGACTAATAGAGAATTATAATTCTATCATTCTAATTGATTTTAAATTAGATTGGGAAAATGGCCCTTTTTGCACAACCAATGAAATTGTATTATGATAATAAGTATAGTAGAAGTGCAAATGTTAAAAAAAAGGAATAAGAAAACAATTACACCTCGGCCCTTTTTATAAGGATCTTAAAAGAAGGGTTGAAATACTATAAAAACTTAAAATATTTTCAAGTGATATCCAAACTTCATAAAACCTATAATTAATTCTTAAGAGTTTAAGAAGTGTTGCCTATTTCAAAAGATGTAGAGATTTCCTGCTTTTTTTTTTATTTCCTCCATCTAATTTGAATGGGCCCTCATTTTACTCTTTTTTTTATCAGTAATAAAAAATAAATAAATGGGAACCATTTTAAGGTAGTCCAACTCTTATACATAGAACTAGCGCCTTACCAACATCCAATCAAAGAACATCTTCCAACTTAAATAAGGAACAACCAAAGCAACTCAAGAAATCTCTCATTTTACTTAAAAGATTGAGATTTCTCCTTCCTACATAAAATAACCCAAGAGTACTAGTATGAATTAGAAAAAAATGTAAATTGCAAAAAACATATGTATAAGTGAACTATGAATAGATAAAAAATAAAAAATTATGACTAAAGGGAGATGTATGAAAATCGAGAGTAACCAACAAATTTCTTCTTTCACCTTAACAAATTTCTGTCTGCACCTTATTATTTTTGAAAGAAACTGTTTAACCTCTTTTAAAAATGACTTCTGAATTTTTTTCGAAAACATACTTTCCAGAACATATTTTATGAATTCTGGATTTACTAGACGCCAAAAAAATATGTTACAGAGAGATGTTCTATGAATTCTGGATTTACTATTTCAGAAGAAAAAAATGTATTATGGAAATGGTTATTTTGTCTTGTGAATTTTTTATTCTGAAAACATATTTTGTTTATGGAATATCTGAAATCATCCAAAATTGTCAAGAATAATTTGGGTATTTTGAAGAAGGTAGGAGTGCAGAAAGAAAAATGTAAGCGTGCAGGAAGAAATATCCCAACACATTTCATCGTCAAACAACAGAAAGGTCAACGCAAATTATTTAAAGCCCAATAAAAAAAGCCCACGGACCCTAATGAGTGAAGAGGGGAAGCGTGTGAAGGAAAGTGGCAAAAGAAAGATGCCATTATGCCAACTACAAGGAATGCAGCACTGCATCTGAACAAGACACAAAACAATAATCTCAACCTGTTCCATTTACAGCATCAGTGACGCTCTGTAACAAGTAAATCCTTAATGATCCCTGAACCCTAATTTTGCTCCGGGGAACGCTATTTTCTATACGATGGAGGTAACCCCTTTCTCTTTCTTCGTCGTTTATCACTGCGATCGATCGTCAAACATAGTTTTTCATCGACGAAAACACCTCCCTATCTTTTCTTCTCTCATTTACGTCGAATCCTTGTATTGCTCTCAACTTTGATTAAAAGTTAGCAACTAAATACATAAATTATGAATTTGTTTCCACCGTTCAACTACATTACTAGAGGAGAGGCTCTTTGAATTTTATTCTGTTTGAATTTTGAACATGCTCATAAATGGAATTTTATGGTAATTCTCACTTTAGGAGTTTAAACATCGTCTTCCGTATCTATAACTTGCAGTGGCTATTGTTCTTCGTTTTAGTGTTGACCAATGTTATGCGTGTCCAATTACGTTTTATTTCTATGAACCGTTTCTCTCATTTAGAGGCCGAATCACTCTACCTTCAGAATTGATGATTCTGGATTCCTTCTGTTTTTATACCATAAATTTAGCCTTCGATTCTCTCTGCTTGCTCACCATATGGGTGCAGTTCAGATAAAAGGAATAACGGGACGCTGCTTGCTTGTGTTTTCTTACTTTGTCCTCTTATTTTCCGTAATATTTAAAACAAAAAGTAATCTTAAGTAAATATAATTTTGCAAAAAAAATACAGCAATACTGGTCTGGGAGTGCCCTCAACGAGAACAAAGGAATGGTAGATAATTTGCAGCGTTGTGGAGTTATTACTTCCAGAAAGGTAGGTGAAGTAATGGAAACCATCGATAGAGCTTTGTTTGTACCTGGTGGACTTCAACCTTATGTTGACAGTCCTATGCCGATAGGCTACAATGCTACTATCTCTGCGCCACATATGCATGCAACGTGCCTTCAGTTGCTGGAGAAGAATTTGCAACCTGGGATGCGTGTTCTGGACGTTGGCTCTGGTATAGTCTATGAACTATTTTCTTGCGAGCTATCTATAATTATATTTTTTCTAATTTATTAAAGAGAAATGAAAAAAAATCCTACTTATTAGGAATCAATTTATTCCACCACTATTGGCGTATTGGATTTGTTGTTTACAAGTCATGGATAGACTACATAAAATGTTTGTGGCGGCTGTACTAACAAGGGTGTGCAGAAAATAGTGGATGCTTTATTTCCTTCCCTTACTGTGAAGTTATAGAAGGATGATGTGGAGACTTTATAATGTAACCTTGACTGTTTTTATTGATAACACCAATACTCTCAGATTTGCGTAATCCCAATTTAATGTGGAAATGTTGTTCGTTCCTTATGTGCGATACAGAATTAAAGGATGTTCTATATAACAGGAACGAATTTCCAATGCTTTCTTTCTGTTTATTCTCTGCATTTGATGCAAATTATTCATACTTTGGCCCCTTTGCAGGTACGGGATACCTCACTGGATGCTTTGCCTTGATGGTAGGACCCCAAGGCCGTGCTGTTGGCGTGGAACATATTCCTGAATTGGTTTCTTTTTCAATTGAGAATATTAAAAAAAGTGCTGCATCTCAATCATTGAAAGATGGTTCCCTTTCTGTGCATGGTGGTGGTACGGTTTCTATGATCTCCATTGATACCAAACATTGAAACTCTTTTCCACAACAAAAATACTATTGACTATGAGAGTTTAGTATAGTCCATTTGTTAGATACGGGTGGTGTCGAAGGCTTAATGTGAGGTAAAGAATTGAATAACTTTGACGAGTCCTTCAGTTAAACAGAAATTCATAACCTGATGATCTGGATTTGGGATTTGTTTGAAATGATTGAGTCAACTCAAGTAATCTGATGGTCAGGATTGGGATTTGTTTAATGTGATTGAGTAAATTTCATCTGAAAGTAGAGTTTATTCATAACCACTTGTGTCATGACACTCCTAGATATTGTGGATTGTGAATGTCCATAGTCACTTTCTTTAACTCTTCCCCTCTGTTCTGTGGTGGTAACTGCATGGTTATTGATGTTTTTTTTTAGAAGTTAAATAATTTGGTATGTGAAGTTGGCGGATCAATAATTTCAAATATGTAAGTGATTGTTGTGTTGATTGACAGATGGTAGGCAAGGTTGGCCTGATTTTGGTCCTTATGATGCCATTCATGTTGGAGCAGCGGCACCAGAAATTCCCCAACCACTTATTGAGCAGTTGAAGCCGGGTGGTAGAATGGTCATTCCTGTTGGAAACATATTTCAAGATTTAAAGGTCGTGGATAAGAACTCTGATGGTTCTATCAGTATTCGAACTGAGACTTCTGTTCGGTATGTGCCTCTCACTAGCAGAGAAGCTCAGTTGCGTGGTTAGTGAAATGAAAATCTGGAAGGCTTTGGTTGTCTGTACCACGTGCTGTAAGAATTTGTATATTTGAAGCTGCTGTTCTTTTCTTGCCCTAAAACAAATGATTCATGTCGATCATTCAGAAAAGTAGTTATACTAATACCATAAACATTCTCGTTCTTTGTCTGAAATCTGAATCTATTTTATGGCTTTATTTAATATTATATAAAACATTATTTTCTACGTAAGTGGTTGAGTCGAAAACTTGAACAATTGTCTTGTATTATGCACTTTTTGAGTAAAAAACATTTGACAGTATACAAAGTTTTTATAATGTCTTCCAATCACAAACTGTTGTACATGGTAAGTTTGTTGTAATCTTAAAACTTATTACCACTATTTCTGATGGCTACTTTTGCTGCAACATCAATTGAGTAGATGTTAAATGTTTCTTAGTAGAAAAGATTAAGAAGCTTTTTGTGATTGTTAAAATTGGTAGGGTGTGGGTGTTTAATTTTTATGTCGTGTCGTGTGGCTGTATTGTAATGACACACCTTGTGTTATTTTTTACGCAATAATAGTATTCAGTTTGCGTAAAAAAATCTACACTTTAATTATGAAGTAATATATTAATTAGTTACAAATTATACATATCTTACTAGTTAATTTAATTATTGAAGATAGCAATTATTAATCACTTTAGTCGTTGATGTGAGTGTTAACTAATTTGATCATTAATTCTAGTCATTATAATTTGAACCTAAATTGATCAAGAATCTATTTTAACAATTTTCTTCATAAATACTTCAAGAAAAGAAAGAAAAAAAGTGCTTCTTTCTATTATCCACAAATTAAAAAGAAACATTTAGTAAATATTAATTTTAATTTATAAAAAAAAAAATTCATTTTTCTTCTTCGTGTTTTTCTTGTCTAGAAATATTAGTAAATAAGTTTGTTCAAACTATTCAAACTTAAAACTAATTTAATTCAAGGTTTGAAAATGATATAGTAGAACTGATATTTGTGAGCTTATTGACTAGAGAAACAAATTTAAAGGACTATAGTTTGGAGTTTTCTTTTTTAATTTTAAAGTGAAGCAAATTAGTTTACATGTTTTGATTTTTTACACTGTGCTTGTAGTTGAATGAATACTGTTTACCCATATATAAAAGCAAGGTTGGCATGTGTTTTCACAGTAAAAAAGGTGAAAATAATTTTGTATTTTTATCAGCCACTTGTCTTTCTATTTCTTTTCTTTTTTTTACTAAGGCCGTAGGCTCTGATTTTATAAAATCTTTTATTTTTACGTTTCTTTTTTTTTAAAAAAAAAAAGCATGCACAGACATGGCAATGTTGTCAAACTCCTAAGGCCCTATCGGTCAACCATACTTATCTTTTAAGTTTAAAGATTAAATCATTGTTACGTGACTTGACTTTCGAGAAAAATCACACGTATCTAGAATTTTTCAGCCAAATTTTGTACTATCGATTCCCTTTCATGAAAACTAATTGTAGGTGTCGATTAACTCTAAATAATTTTTATTCCTTTCTAGAGCAGTGGTACTTACAGATTAGACTAACCTTAGGATTATTGACAAATAGATTTAAGCACGTATTTGATCAGATTCTCTCCAAACAATTTTAGCCAAATTCTTCCTTGGATGCAGATAAAAACTATACTTTTGGTAACCCTTTTCTAGAAGACATTTCTGGATTTAGATTTAGATTTTCAGATGACGTTTCAGGATTTAAATTTTCAGAAGACATTTCTGAATTTCTGAAATTCTTTTCCTAAATATATTTCCAGATTGTTTGTGTTCTAGATTTTCTTTTCCAAAATGTATTTTTTATATTTCAGATCTATTTTTTGCAGAATGATATTTTAAATTCCAGATTTTTATATCCAATTTTGGAAATTTTGAAAGGTGAGAGGGTGCGGGTTCAAATTGGTATGGTGCAAGAAGAATTTGCCCCAATTTCATTGAGTACAGTAAACATTCAGCTAAATTTGTACCATTGGTTAGTTATTAAGCTGCAAAAGCAGGAGAAGAATCTGGTCCTTCAAATATGAGAATTCCCTCTGCAAAGGAAATGAGAAGCCGATTTATCTGTGCTTGTAATTTCTTTTACACTAAAAAGTGTAACCATTCGAATAAGAAATCTAACAGATGACATGACAAAAGATCACAGCTTTGGCATCTATATAGCATGAAGTCAGTCTTAAATATCCTCGCGTCAATTCTATTTACCAGAAGATTTAAACTAAGGGACATTAACTATATTTTTTTTCTGATAAAAGAAAACTATTTGTATTTTCGAGCATCGATTGCAAACAAAATGGTTGAGAAAAGAAAATGAAGAGTTTTTCCAAAATCCCTAGAGTTGGAATTGTAACTTTTAATCATTTTCATCTGGACAAGGAATTAATAACATTAAGATGCAAATTCAATCTGAAACCAGCTGCCAAAGAAGGTAAAAATTGACACTGTATACTAAACCATTGAAAGGGAACTCAATCCGTGGACATGGAAGATTACTCTCAAGTTACCACTCAAAAGGAGCTGCGTCTAGGCTTTTCCTCTGCAATATTCACTCTGATTGTTCTCCCATCCAACTCCTGCAATAATATCAGAACCACCATATCAGAATTTTACTCCCAAGAATGAAACACACAAGTAGTCCTTCTAATGTTACCACCAATGATCAAGTAATAAAGTACTTGTGTGTTACCTGACCATCAAGAGCAGCAATTGCATCATTCACATCAGCCTCACTGGACATTGTGACAAAGCCAAAACCACGTGATCGACCACTGTCTCTGTCATAGACCACCCGAGCCTCCTCAACCTTACCATGTTCACTAAAAATTTGCTCCAGCCGAGCTTTGTCAGCATCCCATGGCAAGTTCCCAACGTAGATTGTAGTAGACTTAAAGGTTCGTGGTGGTGGGCGGGATGAGCGGTCAGGCTGTGCCCCTTTTGGAGCGGCCTTATTAACAGTCAACACTCTTCCATTTAGTTCCTGTCACAGAAAAGATGGATAAGATTCAAAACAACTCAAGAAACCTCAATAAAAGTAATTAGAGAAGAAAATCAATAGGCATGCTTGTTCCAGCAAAGGACATGTCACCCAAAAGACATTTCAACTTGGGAAAACTGCTAAGTCGAAACACCTTTGTATGTGCAGAAAAGTGTGAATACTCATACAAAATCTAATGAGAACAAAATTAAAGTATAAAATTCCGTTTTATTTCATTCAGTAAAAGTAACAGTCTATGACTACAGACAATAGTATTTCCAATATAATTGCATGGAGGTCCCAATTTTACGATATACGCAGACACTTAGGTAAGAAGATATTCAGATGACGAAGTAAAATCTTTCGATTACAAGTTCAGGTCTAAACATTTGTACCAATTCCTTACAATTTAAATCTCGAAGACATTTATTATAATGAGAGCAAAGCATCATTAGAACAAGACCAAACCTCATAGTGTCTTAGGTTAACTACTGTGAAGATTATCAAAGAGAAGCAACAATATTAATAATACTTTCCCCTTCTTGTCTACACAAGTCTATCTCTATCATCATAGTTTCTCACATTCAACCCAAATTTCATTTCAGTTGGGGAAAATAAAGGGAGAAGGAGGGAGATATTAATGTCCAACTAGCATACAATTCGGGATCCATAATTTGCCAACCCTGGACACATTTATTTACACTTTTACACTGGGATCTTAACATTGAGAATTAGAATTGTGTCAACATGTCACATTTGAATGGAGTGACTTGATTCTAGCCTCCTGGGCTCCATTGTTTGGATTGTTTAAAATTAGATGGAACGAAGTATAACACGATGACACATCCCATTCTATCCAATACCACTCTTTCTTCCCCTTCAATTTATTTTTTGTGAACCTAGATTATTTTCTGGCCAAGAGTCAGAAACTAATTCTTCAAAGCACCGAGACTAACATCTCTCAAATGATGTTATTTCATGGACATGGACTTCTGATTACATAATTGGGCGTGACAATCAGGGAATATACCACACCATGCTGATGCGCAATCTTTTTACTGTTCCATCACAAAATTATCCAAACTACAGAATAATAACTTTGTTTCATTCTATAATTATTCACACAACATCCAAATCCAAACACAGTTTTCCACTTGAACATTGGACCATAATCACAACCCATATAACTCAAAAACAAAATATAAACCAACAAAACAACTTACATAACCACTGAACTTCTCGACAGCCTTCTCAACCTCTTCAAGCGTACTCATGGTGACAAATCCAAAGCCACGACTCCGGTCAGTAACCCTATTATAAATGACCTGAAACCACCGCCACCCACATTGAAATCAAACGTTTGAAACCTCAAATCAAACAAAACACCAACATAAACAAAGAATCACTCACCTCAGCAACCTCAACGGTGCCAGCCGGCTTAAAAAGCGAAGCCAATTGCTCGCTATCAACATCATAAGGCAAGTTCCCAACAAAGATCTTAACTTCCTCAGGTGGTTGAGCAAAACCCCCTCCCGTAATTTCTTCCACGCCGTCATCGCCTCCTTCTTCAGTTCCCCACGCGTTGTCGTCTTCGTTCTCCCATACGGCGTTTTCTCCCTCTTCTTTGGCCCAATCCGATGTCTGGGCGACGAATGTGAGGAGAGAGGGGAAGCGGGTGGTGTTGGTGGTGAGGGGAAAGAGGGAAGAATTGGAAGATGGAAGCTGGAGGTTGAGGCGCTTAGAGGGAATTGAGAGAGAAAGGGTTTTGGTATTGGCGCGGAAGAGAGAAGGGAGAGAGAGAATGCAGGATTCCGCCATTGTGAGAGTGTTGAAGGAAGGCGTGGTTGTGAGAGAGAAAGGCATAGACATGGATAGAGTTTATGACATCAGAGAAGGACACAGGTGCAACACAGAGAGAGAGATTGAGGAAAAGAAAGGATAAGGGGTATAATTGAACATAAGAAGTGAAGGGTTTTGGTGGCACGTAGGCAGTAGAACCAAAAATAACCCAGATTTTTTGGAATATTTTCTTAAGTAAATATCAAAATTGTTCCTTTAAATATTATTTTCCTGGTTAATAAGTTGCTGAATTTCATGCAAATAGATCTTGAATGTTATAAGTACACATTAGTCTTTTAATTAAGGAGACAATGTTGATTTATTCATTTGTTTTTTAGTTATTTTATAACATAAATTGATTGAACAATTTGAAATAAAGAGAAAAACTTATTGTGATGGAGAGAATCATTATAGAAGAACAAATTTTATTGAAGATATTTGTTTACTAGAAGTAAAGAATGGGAGGTTGAAATTGTCTCCCCTACTGTTATACTCTCTTTGTTTACGCGAATAAAAAGAGTCTCTCACACTTATTTAGATATTGTTACTAGCATAAAAATTGGAGTAAAAAAAGAGGAGACATTGACTAAAGACTTTTTCACATATGTGTGAAGAAACAAGTAGAAAGTCACCTTAGTAGCTTGATTTTACCATCATTTAAGAGTGTTATAAAAATGTAAGAAGTCATGGAAATCCAAGAACGAGTCACAATGGTGAATAAAGCATTAATAGTAGTTTCTTCAAAAACACCATAATCGATTATGTTTGATTTTTTAGTTGATAAACGATGTTTCAAAACTCCAAAGTCGATTATGACTAGTTATTTTACTTCATAATCAATTATGCATTCCTTTTATTTAGTTCCAAGATTGGTTATGGCTTTTTTTTTTTAAGTGATAATCAATTATGGCTTAGCTATGGGGTGTGGTTAGTTGCTTTTGTAGGAGTTTGTAGTGTGGTTAGTTGTTAATGGAGATGTGATTAGTAGCTGATGGTGTGATTAGTTGCTGTTGGTGTGATTAGTATAAATAACAATAATAAAATTATATTTATAATATGAAGAATAAATATAATTATTTATAATAAAAATAAAGTTATATAATAATAATATTAATTTAAAAAATAAATATAAAAATAATATTATTTAATTATTTCTTGATTAAAAAATTTATAATTATAAATATTTTATAATTTTTTATATATGAATAATGTATTTTTTCAAAAAAAAATTATTTACAAAATTTTAATTAACTCAAATCTACACAAAAAAATACCCCATTTCATTATTCAAATATTTTTTATATACAAGGGTAAATTTGTAAACTTATATTTTACACATTATTAAAAAATTAAAAAAATTCTCACAACCATCACATTACTCATAAACTTACTAATTTTCCTCACCAATTCACCTTAACATAGTACAATCCAAACAACATCACTTTCTTCACACTTTCCTCTTAAATTCTCATACATCAAATCCTCGCACATCCCCTTCTTAATCCAAACATAACATTAATGAAATTCACTCATTTGTAAGTTGGTGAAACTTGTACTTATCTTTGTTTTGTGCATATATTTATTTAGTGTATTTGGCTTGTGTTGTATGTTGTTATTGATAATTGTTGTTAAGTAACATTATTTATAAATTGTTCCTTTATTTTGATCTTATTCATTTATATAATGTATGGTTTGTGAGTCTGATTAGAAGAATGTATTTAGGTTAATAAAGGGGTAGTCTAATTTGTGTTGTATACATAATGATTTTATTTTTTTTGAACCATAAGGTTCGTCCAGAATAATATTGACACTACAATTAGGGTAGTTTTGTGTGTTGAAAAATTTAGGTGAGGATTACGTCAATACTTTATTACTAATTACTAATTACTAAAGGACTTGATTGGTTGTTGTAAAAATTACAATGAGGGTGGATGCGTGTACAACAAAGAATGTAAATGATGAGTTGCATTGTACTGTGGATAATATTGATATTATTGTCTTCTTGAATAATATCTAGCCAATCCAAGAAGAGATATCAATAATTATTTTAATCATAAACACGATTCAATGTCAATATTTTATGATGGACTTGTTGATGTTGAGCCTCATTTACCAACTATATTGAAAGTAGATGGTAGAAAGAACATGGTGCAAAACCTGCTCCAAAATAACTAGTCAACAAGAAGAAATTATTGTAAAATAACCTATTGAAAAACATGTAGTAAAACATACTAAGGAGAATGACAGATATGACCAACAAGAAGAAAATTTGCATAGCCTAATTAAGCACATGTTCTAGAATATATTGAAAGTACATATTGTAGGACTCAATTGATGAAGGAGTGGATGGTGATAGGGGAACACATCGATGACAAATACTTTAGTTCTTATGAGTATGTTGTAAATAGTTTGTAGAAGTCACTGCCTATTGGTTATGGCAAGGACATACTAATTATGAGGTTGTTAGTGACTCTGATTCAGAGACAAAAAAAAGTATGGTTTTGAATCTAATCCAATCAAATCTTTACAATTTCAAGTTTGAGGGCTTATATACCTACCTGTTTTCGAGATATGTGGAAATAAGCACAATAATATAAAATTTAATTAAATCAAGTATAATCTAGTAAAATTGACCATAATCCAACAAATCATATGCAACCATATAACTAGGATATTTATATAATAATAATTGATTGAATGACATATATATTTCATAATCAAATGTATCCTTACATATCTTTTGAGCATCTTAGTACAAATTCAAAAAAAGTCTATAAATACGTATCAATTTCATAAGAAGAACTAACTTAATTCTAAAATTCATTTATGTATTTAGAGCTCTCAACGTTTTTAATGGTTCGAACATTAAGAATCTTCTCATTGTTATCTTTGACAAATTGGACAATTTTTTAAAAATCAAAACTCAACTTACAAAACAAACTACATTCATCTCAAGATCTCAAGATATTAATGTTATTTTCTGAAAAGAATATTGAGTAATTTGCGAACTAAATTTGTTGATTTCACATTATACCAATACTTTATGAATTTTAAGGAAAAACTATGTAGGCTATCTCTTTCTCAATTTTTAAATATGAAAGATGAATTCAACATTCATTATTTTAAAAAAAATGTTTGTAACATTTTAATACTAAAGAAATACAGAATTTTCTTGTTTCAATTAAGAGTATTATTTTTTTTCTTTATGTTCGAATTGTATATTCGTTATGTATCCATCTTTAAAATACTTAGAGCTATAAGTAATATGGTAATAGGCAAATGGACAATTTATATTAATTTTCACTATAAAAATTAAGGAATATTTATTTGTAGAAAGTAAAGGTAAGTTATAAATTAACAATGATAAATGATAAGAAATAAAAAAAAGGCCACTATTTCTTTTTAAGAAACATCGTATTATTATCGTCTCTTTGGAACAAACTAGAAAAATAATAACCGAAATATAGTAGAATGTCAACTTTTTTTTCTCTCCCTTTCCTATACTTGCCTTCAGGTCCACAATAACATCACTCTTATGGAAAAAAAAAAATTAAAAATATGAATGGTCAAAAAGAATTATTATACGACTGCATGTTTATGTTATATGTATGGACAGATATAAAAGAATTAAGGAATGCATACATAATAAGGATATTTATAGTTTAGTGGAGTAATTAAGTTTAGTCATAATATTGATTTGTTAATTGTACCTGGTCGTTTAAGTGTGCAAAGGTTTTCCTAAAAAAATGTGCCAAGATTACGTCATAACAAGCTAGCTAAGAATAATGACGGTTTTAAATGACGTTTGATTTACATAAAAAAAAAGTGTGTTTTTCAAGAGGTGTTTATCGAGACATCTTACCTTTATGGTCATGCTAAGATTAAAAATTTACAAAATATATATTGAAGAAATTTCAACTATTTACCACATTTATTTACATTCCTTGACTAATTCATTTGAAACTAGTTTCTAGAATGAACTTAATTTTAAAATAAATTACTAATACACTAAAAAAATGGTAATTGAATCTGTGTTTAAAGAAGTAAATTCAGTCATTAATCAATTGATTTAATAATAAATTTGTATTCATTATTATAATAATAACTTTTTTATAAAGCTCTTGTTAAACACGTACCATGAAAAAATAACATAAAATTAAAAAATATATATAAAAAATTAGACAGAAAAACATGATAGTCTTAGTTATTGATATGGTCTATTTGATATATATTTATTAAACACATATTTTTTTCTTCTTATCAAATCATATATTCTATAAGTCTATAATTTTTTTTTATTTCATTTTAGGTATATATGGAGTGTTGATGAATATTTTGAAAACACATATATCATTTTTCTATTAATATATAGTGATTGACTCGGTTATAGATTCTAATAACCAATCACTTTAGTATAAATTTTAATGACCAATTTAATAAACAATTTTATTGATCAATTTTAATTTTCTTTTACTTTCCTATCTTGTTTGAATTAGAATACATGTGATCTACTATGTCCCTTCATGATTAGCTCTTAAAAACTCAATTTTATTACTTAAAATTATTGTTTTAAACATGGAATAAGAAAGTTTAATTACAAAAAATATTCACAAAATAAAAAATAAGTCGTATTTGTTTATTTGTACCTTTTTCTTAGTATTTTATCCTTATATCAATTTTAATATCGATATTAAAAAAATTGACAAGAAGAGATTAATTCCATTGGATATAATTACAATATCATCACAAATGATATATTAAAGAAAAAAGATTAACACTTTTTCTATAACACAGTATTATTTAAATCATATAATTATAAAACAAAATTGGGAATCAGATGCCCACTCAACTTGGTCAACTCTTAAAAGAATAAAATCACTTTGTGTTTGGCTAAAATCACTATTAGTTGTATTTATTGGAAATAAAACAAAAGCTATGTAAAAAATATGTTTTAAATAAAATATTACATTTTATTAAGAATAAAATCACTTTGTCTTTAACTCAATCTTACAAAATTAAAATTAATTAATAAGATTGGTACTTATTCATATATTATCAAATATTTTTATTTAAAATCAATATGTCGAACTCCTCTAACTTGTATTATGTGATACTATATATTTGTTTGATAGTTTAATAATGATTTGATAGGGAGTGTTTCCAGTAAATTCTCATCATGACAGTTTAAAAAAAATTATACTATAATACAAATTTAACTAGCTTAATTCAATCTTACAAAATTAATTTATAAGATTATATTTTCATTTATTTATTTATTATAAAATGTATTAATGTAGAATATCTGATATTGTTAGGACTAAAATCAAACTTTTGTGGATATCAAAATTAAATTTTAAAATTTTATGATGAATAAAATCAAACTTTACGGAAAAAACAAAACAAAAAATGGTCACAGGAAAAAAAAGAGAATAAAGAAAAAAAATGTCAGAGTGACGAAAAATCTGGTTTTCCGCAAAAGTTGTTTAGTAAGTGAATCTATAGGAGGTTGAGTGGGTCTATAGTATAAAATAAAATATTCTGACTAGATTAGAAGTTTTAAATAATAATTTACATTTGTTTAGGTAACGTCTGTCCAAAGGAACTAGTTAATTAGAATATAATTGACATGAGTATATGCAATAATTGTGTCATTGCGTTTTAGTTTATTTTTATCAACAATTGTGCCATTGCGTAATCTTTCAAACTGTTTCTACGCCATCTTCTAGATTCTCAACACTGGCTTGGTCATAGCTATTTAGTTCTATAATTTAATCTCCATCAAAACAACTCTCATCCATTTAGCTGTAGATAGTCAAAGCTGAAGTCACCTCACACTATTATCATCTTCATCATATTCATTCCACAAATTCATTTAGTCATATATATCACTTTTATTACTAGAAACAACATCAAGAATTCATGTATATCTTATAACCAATATGTTGACTCTAAGTCGATAATGGACGAAAAAAAATATGATTATAAAGATATTAAATATAATTAATCTAGCGTTTATGTGAAAAAAATAATTATTAATAAAACTAAAAGATACTCCACTAGTATTTGTTGTATCAATGATTAAAAAAAGGGCTTCCTTGTTTACGAACGGAGTCTCCCTTACCATTCATAAAAATATTCTTGCTAATAGTATAATAGAATGATCATATTTATAAAATGATTTCATTCCTCTTCTATAAACTTTATTACCAAGTTGTAATCTTTTAAGGAGCAAAATCTTGGTTTCTTTACAGAGATCTAGAATTCGCCATGGATGTAGAAGGAAGAGCGACCCAGAAGATTGAAGAAGGTGAAGAAAAGGGTAGCCAAAACGATGATTCTGGCCTCGCTACTGCTCATACTATTGACCGCGGTAATTCACTGTATAACTAGTGAATTGACTTTCTGGGGTGTTTAAGTTTCTGAAACTATATCTAGTGCCTACATGTGCATCATTCATTCACTCTTCTTGTACCCTCTGGAATTGAGATTTGTGTTTTCTTTTTTTTTTTCACGATGAAATTGGTTACGAGATGCAGATTCGTGGAAACAAGTGGGGTTGATGCTGGTGACAAGCTTCAACTGTGGGTGGATATTGAGTTTTTCCAATCTGATCATGTGGCCACTGGGTTGGACTTGGGGTATCATATGCCTTCTTGTTGTGGGTCTCTACACTGCCTATGCAAACTGGCTCTTGGCAGCATTTCATTTCGTTGATAATCGCAGATTCATTAGATACAGAGACCTTATGGGATATGTTTATGGTAAAATTTTCATATTTCTTTGCATCATATAATATTACACATTTTAACTCATCTATATATTCTTACTTTGTGAAGGCAATAGTATGTACCACATCACCTGGGTTTTCCAGTTTTTGACCCTTCTTCTTGGAAATATGGGTTTCATCCTCCTTGGAGGCAAGGCACTTAAGGTAAACTTATATATATTATGAACACGTTTATTTATGACAGACAAAAAATGTACAAACAATGTCTTTTTTAGTTTTAAGTTTTGTTATTTTATTCGGTTTCTATTAAAAGCTGTCCTTCTACTAGATATTTTTAGTCATTGTCAAATATTTTTCAGAAAGTAGTTGAAAATATTAATTTTTTTTTAAAAAGGACATTGTTGATTCTTCTGTTCAGGAAATAAACTCGGAATTTAGCGATTCTCCCTTGAGGCTCCAGTACTACATAGTGATAACAGGAGTAGCTTACTTCTTTTATTCCTTCTCCATCCCAACAATATCGGCCATGAAAAATTGGTTGGGAGTTTCTGCCATGCTCACCTTCACATATATAATATTTCTTCTCTTTGTTTTAGTCAAAGATGGTATGGTAACTAAGCACCAGAGTTTCGCATTTAAAATGTATTGTTCTCCTCAAAAACCATAATGTTAAATTGTTCTCGCCCCACCAATGTTTTTGGTTGGTAGGGAAATCAAATTCCAACAGGGATTTCGATATCAGTGGCAGTGAAGTGAGCAAGGTGTTTAATTCCTTTGGTGCCATTTCTGCTATCATTGTCTCCAACACCAGTGGCTTGCTCCCAGAGATACAGGTCATATTTCTAGAAATTCAACCTAATCATTTATTACCATTTCAACCCAAAAATATTATTCCCTATTTTTTAAGATGTATTTGAGAATTATATTAAGTTTTCTTTGCTCTAAGTAGTTCTGCACTTTATTCCTTTACTCTTTTACTAAGTTACTAGATTAGAAGATATGTAAATATCTAATTAATAATCATTTATATTTTTAATGATACTATTTTTGTTAAATGCACGCCAACCCGCTAAATCCGCGGAGAACGTGGAACTGATATGAATTTAGTAAAACTAAACTTATTTAGAATGTTTTACGGCGAGTCTTACGGGCAAACTTATATCACCTATATCTCTCTCTGGCACACACATATATTATAGTACTAGTTTTGACTAATAAGCTAATAAGATTTAGATTTCGTCATATTAGATTTAATAATAAAACAATTTCATACATTCATTCAATCATTGTTTAAAAAGCAACAAAACTTTTGATATATCATCTAAAATATGAGTGATTATTTAAAAGTAATACTATTTAAAGTACCATAAATACTTTTGTCTTTATTGTCTAATGTGCAAGTAATAGAAAAATAGGGTTTGGTATATGTATGTGTACATGTTATAAATGAATAGTTTGATTAGAATTTTTTTTTTTGCAACAATGTGTATGCAGTCGACTCTTCGTAAGCCAGCGGTGAAGAACATGAAGAAGGCCCTGTGTTTACAATATACAGTGGGAGTTCTGTTCTATTATGGTGTTATCGTAATGGGATACTGGGCTTATGGATCAGCGGTGTCGGCTTACCTTCCTGAAAACCTTAGTGGTCCCAAATGGATTAATGTTCTCATCAATGCCATCGTCTTTCTGCAGTCCATAGTCTCCCAACATGTGCGTAACATATATTTTACCATAGGTGGTTTTTTCTGAGTTTGAGTACGTTAAGAAAAATAAAATACGTGAGAAATTGAAGTGTGTCTTCCTTTGATGTTTTAAAAAAATGCAGATGTTTGTGGTACCAATTTTGGAGGCGTTGGACACAAAGTTCCTAGAAATCGACAAGGCCATGCATTCAGGGGAGAACTTAAAGCGGTTATTTCTCCTGCGTGCGTCTTTCTTTACTGGGAACACCTTCGTTGCTGCAGCATTTCCTTTTATGGGTGACTTTGTAAACTTTCTGGGCTCATTTTCACTCGTTCCTCTCACCTTCATGTTCCCCAGCATGCTCTTCGTCAAGGTTATTTTATAGTTTACACGTACAACGCACAAAACAAAGCTTTAGCTAACGAATTAGTGAAACTTGGACATTATATGGGGCTTAATTTTGCTTCAATTTTAGGTGAAGGGACGAACAGCTAGCATAGAGAAGAAGGCGTGGCACTGGTTCAACATTATTTTTTCTTTTGTGCTCACAATAGCAACCACCATTTCAGCAGTTCGGTTGATAGTTGACAACATCCAAAAGTACCATTTCTTTGCAGATGCATGATGGCTGCTCTCTGTCTGACGTATGCCTTCATTTCAGTTTAAATTAAGTCTGCAAAAAAAAATATATAAATAATCAGTCAGCTTCGATAGTTAAAAAAAAAATATATATATATATATATGAATTAAATAATTATATTATTTTCCGACCAAGCCCCAGTTTTGTCACTTGTAGGAAGTGTTATATATATACTCAATGATTCAAGCACCGTTGCATCTCGGTAGCTTTTTGTGATTTTTTTTAAATTTCGAAATGGATGATCCGAAAAAAATTTAAATTATAAAATTCGAAACGTATTCTCACCGGATCCTTTCAGAATTATATATTTATTATATTTCGAATTATAAAATCTAAAAATATTTTCGAATTATAAAATTTAAAAGATACTTTTAAATCTTATAATTTCTAATGTATTTTTGTTTAAAAAAATAATATTTTAGATTGTAGAATTTAGAAATTGGTGAATGGTGACAGTAGTAATATATGGAAATTTGGGTAAGGAAATTGGTGGGAATTAGTGAAACTTATTGTGAAAAAAGAAGATCATGAAAATTAAAGGTGAAAGGTTTAAAGTCCTAAGAGACAAGGAATAAAAAATAATCATCTTTCTAAAGGTTGATCATTACGACATAATGCTAATTCATATGATTTAGAATTTTTTAGGTCCATCAGTTAGTTAAGGTAGCTCAAAAAGCCCATAATACAATTGTTGAAAAATAGGACTGTTTGGATTTCTCAACAAAATTTGCAAACTAACAACAACATATAAGTCATGCACTGTTGTTCCTTACTATATGGTATATTTTAGTAAATCATCATCGATTGATATATTTTTCTTTAGTACACAACTTGTTTGATGTTTTATTCTTATAATAGTTCATAGAAAACATAGGTACAAACTTTATTTCTTCATATTTATTGATTTATATTTTTCTTTCTTTGGGGCAGAGGTGTGGTGGTTTTTTTTTTTGGTTAGCAGAGAGATGTGGTGTTGCTAATGCTGTAAGTGATTGTGAGACGGTGAGACCCTGAGGCATTTTTATCTAATTTTGATCTATTATTACACCTTTGTTTGTAATATTATTATTAACTATTCATGTTTTTGACATTTGGGATCCTGTATTTAACTTTTTTTGCTTTTACTTTTGATTTTTGTTTGTGACAAAGTATGATTAAAAAATACTACTCCTATTACTTTTAAATTTGATTGTTAGTCTGTGTTATATGTTTTATAGGAGAAAACGAGAGACTGATGAAAAAGAAATTAAGATTTATTTATTTAGTTATGTCTAGTTTTTATCCGGATTTTTAAAGGCAATGACTCTAGTCAAAGGAGGCAGTTGAGTTTGATTTTGAAGAGTACAGCTAATAATAATTGTGATTCCTAACAATGCTCGATTAATAGTAACTGTGCAACTTCTTCCTGCACCATGTAAATTTTAATCTGCACCTAATATCTTTTAAAGTTTTCAAAATTATTCTTTATTTTAGATTTGAAAATGCAAAATTTAATAAATATAATTTAAAAAATGCATTTTAGAAGAAAAAAAAAACAGAACACAAAATCTAAAAATGCATTCTGGATAAGAATTTTTAGAATTTAAAAATGTGTTCCAAAAATCTAAATCCATAATATTTTCAAAAAAAGGATTTTAGAAGTAATTTTTTATCTACACCCTCTTTCCATTTAAAGTTGTTTTCATTATTTTCAATGATAGATTGGGTGTAAATTGAAATATAATTTAAAAATTAAAAAAAAATACATTTTAGAAGAAAAAATTTCATAACACAAAATCTAAAAAAGCATTCTTGATAAAAATTTATAGAATTTAAAAATGTGTTAAAAAATCTAAATCTATAATATTTTCAGAAAAAGGATTTTGGAAGTAATTTTTTATCCACACTCTCTTTTCATTTATGTTTTGTTTGGATTAGGGAGTGGAAATGAGAAAGTGAATTTGAGATTATTTGAAGGAAAAATGTAAAGAAAGAGTACTTGGATTAAGGTAAATAAAGTGAAAAATGTAGTAGATAAAGTTTATGAAACTTTGTGAGTGTAGATAAAGTTTATGAAATTTTGTGAGTGATGTGATGGGTATGATTGAAATTATATATTTTTTAATTCATAAACATGTAAATTTACAAATTTATCCTTCTATTTAAAAATTATTAAAAATTTAATTTGATTGATTTATTTATAATTTTTTAATTAAAATATTATTTAAATATTTATAATTATAAAATATTTGATAAAAACTTATTTTTATATTAAACAACATTATTATTTTTATCTCTTTTGTAATTAATATAATTATTATATACATTTATTTATTTATTATTAAAAATATTTTATCATTATTTATATATATAATTTAGTATATATATAATATGATTAATTATGTTATTTTATAATAAAAAATATATTTTTTAATTATATTTTTTATATTTAAATTATAATTATTTTTTAAATAAAAATAATAACAATTTGAGTTTAAAATAAATGGGTTAAAAAGTAAATTAATATTAATTAATTATATATATATATATATATATATAACTTTCTTCGTACATCTGCAAAAGAAAGTTTTGAATGGAAAAATTTGTTGATTTTTGTATTTTTTAAAATATTTTCTTTGATTTTTCAACTTTCCTAGGACACAGTAAATATGCATTTTTCATTCTTAGAAACAAACTGAACCTTAAAGTTATTTTCATTGACAGATTGGGTGTAAATTGAAATAGATATAGTGCAGGAGAATTGCCTAATAATTATTACATTTCATTCCTTTAATTTTGGTCCTCCTAGTATTAGCAGGACTATCTATACTAGATATTTCTTCTTGCACTCCAACAAATTTTTTCATACACCCATATTTTTTTAAAAGATTGTTTTCCCTTTTAAAATGGTTTTTGGACTATCTTTTAAAATATTTTTGGAACATATTTGTTGAAACACATTTTATGAATTATAAATTTATTATTCTGAAAAAAAATATATATTTATATACGTTGTGTTATGTCATGTTATGTCAGAGAACATAAAAATGGATCGGAGTTGAATCAATTACAAACAAATAACAAATGAATATGTGAATGGAATACAACATTTTTTTTTGAATTTAGAAAGGTGAATGTTTCGAATAATAATGGAAGATTCTATTGTCCTCGAGTGTGAATTGTTTGAATGAGTGAAGACATTGATGATCTCTCGAGTAATTTGTGGTCTTGGGTAATTTTTATTTTAACGATATTGTTTAACACATATGTTTTAGCCTAATTGTATTGTTTATTTTCTTTCAATTACATTATTCGGTTGTTAAGTAAAATGTATACGTTATGATCAATCATCCACCACTTGACAATTGCACATGATATGATAAAAGTGGTGGTTGTAAATGTTTGAGATGTTGTTGCTCGAATCCCTGTACCCACTGAAGAGGTTGAGACAGTGGAATAGGTCCCTGAGAATTTTATTCTTTGGACAGTTAGATTATTGTTTGTATTAAGAGTAATTTTCTTTACTTGTTTTAATTATGCACGTGTCTTTTATATGTATTATAATTAATTAAATTGATATATACAAATGTTATTTAATTTTTTTATATATGCATGGAATAATACTAAAAAAGAAAAAGAAGTTGTAGGCAAAAACTAAAAGCATACATTTTTTTGTGTGTTAAAGGGATGTCTTTGATATTCTGACCGATACTGATATGATATGTATATTAGTAATATTTTGTATTACAAGAAGTTCATGGAGAGTGAACATCATTTATATTAAGAATTTATTGTAAATGATTATGTTAAAACTAGTTAACAATTTTGTATAAATTTCAAACATATTAACTCTTAGTAAAATTAATAATTATTTATGTAATAGATTGTTAAGATTTTATTTTAAAAATATTATTTGTTATGAATAGTGTAAGTATTATAAAAAGTAATATATATTATGACAGTAAAACATTGTCTATCATAAAAATAATATTTTCTTAACTTTTTAATGGGTTTACTATAACGATTGTTTTATATTTAACATACAAAATATTTTTTTATAATAGTTATAAAATCGTCATAAAAAAATATATTTTATGTCATTTATATCTAAGACATTTTTAAAATAATATAAAAATATATATTCTAACTGTCATAAAAAATATTTATTAGATTGATGTAGAATTAATGTACATATTATTTCATTAAAAAAAAATATTCTTACCCAACGCACCAAGTTTATTTATACAGATTTTTCCTATAGACACCTAACACCAATCTATTATAGTGTTACCTATGAAAAAATAAGTACATATCACAAACTTACGTATAAAAATAAATCCATATCTAATATTCATATATAAATCGCATTTTATCTATGTATGGAATCCGTAAATAAAGTTCAGCAAGTAACAAATTTCTTGTAGTAACCATTTTAATAAATTTTGAATACAAAATTATTTTTCACATTTACTTAAGTTTCTATTCCAAAAAATAACATTATTATTTCACTTTAAATCCATATTAGATTACAAAAGCACATTTTTATTGGTCACAATTTTAGTAAATTGACACCGAATGGATTTAAAATGTAAAACTTCTACAATCTTAAAATTCAATTGGTAAAATTGGCAACATCGAAAACTCAATGGTAAAATTTGAAAAACTAAAAGTTCAGTAAAATTGAAATATTTAACTTGTGAAATTTGTAAAATTGGAAGTTCAATGGTGAAATTTGTAAGATTATAAAAGTTCAATGATAAATGTTTAATTTAAAATATAATGAATATTTAACTTTATTTGGATATCACCTTACATTAGAAATATTATCAAATCATTAGTAATTTTATAATCAATTCAAGAAAATGTCAAATATATATAATTTTATATGGTAAAACTAACAAAATAAAAAATGTAATACATTTTATAAAAATATAAACATTTAGCAATAAAATATGTAATTAAGATATTTAATCTCAGATAAATAAAGTTAGCCCAATAGTAGGTAGGCAATAGTAGGTAGGGTAGGTAATTTGCCCCTTTCAATGTGTACTTTATCAATAGGCAAACCACCCACTATTTTTATTTTTTTTATGTGAATATCATTATTAATTTTACTTTCTTAAAAAATATAGAAGCACAAAGTGTCTTTTTCAATGTTCCATAATCATATTCTTATTGTTTCTAGGTAAGAGGAGTTGGGGAGAAAGGTGCATTTTTTCAGTTTGTTTTAGTGGTTTTGAGATTGAGAGAGAATGTGAGACTGTTCTTTTAATATTTACACAAATGAGAAATTTGTGTTGATTTTAGGTAGGATTATTACATTTTACTCAAAATAACGTTTCTACATGTATTTTATTATAATATATAAAATTAAATATTACATAAATTTATTTGATAATTTTAAAAATATTTAATTATACTATTAATAAAAATATATAATTATAAATAATAAAAATAATGAAATAAAATTATAACATCAACAACACATATATAGTTACATAAAATAATAAATATATATAATAAATATTTTTTTTAATTTTTAATATATTTAATAAATTTATTTCAATTTAACACAAAATTTTATTTTATTTTTTTTATTAAAAAATACAATAAATTATGGATATTATATATTAAAAAAATTTAATTAATTCAAATTTTAAAAAATATATCATAATTCATTATTCAAATATTTTTTAATAAGAAAGATAAATTTGTATATATACATTTTACATCTTTAAAATAATTTAAAGATTATCTCTCAAGTATTACATCAATCACAAATTTCAATAAAATATCTTCATAAATTTACTCTATCAACCCTCAATCAAAACAATCTCACATATTCTCACATATGTTCTTTAATCCTCACAAATCCACTATTTCTCTTCCCTACAAATAGTCTCCTCAATAGTAAAAATATTTTGGAAGCTAGTTTGAACAATTTAAGAGTGTTTGATACATACTTCAAAGTAGTTTTAGCTAACTTTAATGTATTTATACTATCTCCTATATTTTACATATTTTCATTATTTGGTTTTACTTTTATTACAATTTTTTTATTTTTGTAAAAACAATTAATTACTACAATATTTTTCATTGTATTTTTTGGATTACTTTTTAAATTTCATGCAGTTAAAATTAAAAGATTAACATTTTAAAATAAATAAATAAACATTTCATTATATAAAGTTGTTATGTGAAAATTAGACATAATAAAAATTATACAAAAATATACAACTCACTTAAATAAAACAACTTGTTATAAAAAATAATACACAGCTTTTAAAAATTAAATAGAAGTCTTAAATTTTTTAATAAAAATATAATTATTTTAAAAAAATTATAATATAGTAAGTTGATTCATTAACTTAAAATTTATAAACTAAAAGTCTAATAATTATCTACTAATTAATTTATAAACTAGCTTAAGCATGAAATCTCTTTTTCTTTTCTACCATACTCCCATAAATAAGTAAAAATAAAGAAATAGTTTAATACATATGATTCTCACATAACAAGTTGTCGGTTCTAAAGTGATTTATTCTTAAGATGAATTGAAGTGAGTTATTCTTACTGTTGTGGTTCCATTTGTGGATGTTAAGGGAAAACAACAAAAGCAGATGGCATAAAACCCTCTACCCTAAGAGAAAACGATTTATAGAATTATTTTTACAGATGATGTGTTTGCAGAAATAGGCATAGAAAATAGTAGCAGACATGAAAACAAAAAATCTTAAAGGATGGTCCTGGGTGATGGTTGAAGGGCATGAGCCATGTAAGGTTTCTTACCGCAATCGAAAGGAGCAAGATTTCCCTGCATTAACAAGAAATTTCCTCCAAAGAGATCATTCACGTGACTCTGTCCATTCTTCAATCTCTTCAAGGCCTTGCGCCACGGCACCCTGAAATTAGAGAGAAATTTGATTCTTTTTCTAAGAAATCTTCTCAATGCTGCAACACGAAGCCTTGGCCTTCTTCTACCCGCTAGAGCCCTAAACTTAAGCCACGCCCTTGCTTTTTTCACTTGGTCCAATTCTTCTTCATTTTTCAGTCTTCTGTAAGATTTTTTGCCTAATGAAGCCATTGCGAGCTGCCATGGATGAGAATGGTTTTATTGTTTGTTAATAATCACGGGAATATAAATGTTTCTCGGATAATTTTGGAAACTAAAAGCAATTGCATGTGCAAATTAGTTGGGTGCAATTAATTGGACTAATGGTGCTGGAATTTATTGGTAAAATCCATTTAATGGAATCATTGCAAACCGATATACTTTTTCAACAGGTTATTTTTTTTTCAATTTTTTTCTAATGGTGTGTTTGGATTAAGAAGATGATTTGAGAAAGTAGATTTAAATAAGTGATTTGATAGAAAAATGTGAAGAAAGTGAGACCGTTTGAATTTGAGTATATTAGACTAAATTTATGAAATTTTATAATAGTTTATTGAAATTTTTAAGTGATGTAATAGTTGTGACCTAACTTTTCCTAGCATGTGCTCAATCAGACTAGCACGACTTTGGTCAAACTTAACTTGATTTTTTTGAGTAAAGTATAAAAAAAATTAGGCATTTTTTTTATTTTTTTTAAAATAATTTTTTTTTTTTTTTAAATTATTTGATGAGTTATACCTAACCTATGAGACTTTTAAGTGAGTTTTTTTTATCTCGACCCATGTAAGTTACATGTAAGTTAGTATGAGAAACCATAGCCACGAGATCCCAAGAATATCCTCATCCGTAATAAATAAAGGTCTACTTCAACTCTATTTACACCTTTAGGCATAATCTATTCACTTTCCCCCACATCAACAACAAGAGCATTCTTGTTTCAAAAATCATAAACAACCTACAAAACACTTGTAGGAGTAAGAGAGTATAACCAATCAAACAGTCCAACCAAAACTTGGTCAGATCACCACTCTTAACAATCCTCCGAATATTTAAGAGACAAGAAGGATGAAAATCATAATCAACCTCAATTAACCATATATATCTTTACTTGACTAGCTGTTTCAACAAACATACATGTTTACACCCATATATGATCAAGAGAGTCACATCTAAATGTTAACTTTTCCACATTACACTGTCTTCCACCTAAACTCTTCCATCCACTTTTCAACAAACTTACGCTAAAAAGTTTATCATACTTCTTAACGATAAATTCAAATTTATTAATTTCCTAAATTGTAACATAAACATCACACCTTTTTTAAAGCTGAACATCGAACGAAAAGAAGAAAAGCGCTACTCGTGAAAGGGAGTGGCGTTCAGCCAAAGATGTTCTTTCTTGTGTATGGTTATGCCAATAGCTTCATCCATATTCAAGTCTTCTATTTCAATTCCATGAGGCAGTTTCCAGTCAAAACGAAACAGAAGATTTGCAAGTGCTAACTCAACAAGAGGCATGGCAAAGTTGACTCCAGGGCAACCCCTTCGCCCTACTCCAAATGGCAACATCTCAAAGTGTTGTCCTTTATTATAATCTATTGAGCTATCCAAGAACCTCTCTGGTAAGAATTCATTTGGATTCTCCCAACAAGTTGGATCCATTGCTATTGATTTTGCATTAACAAGCACCCTCGTTTTGGCAGGGATTTCAAACCCTTTGATCATGCAGGACTCTGTAGTCTCTCTTGGCACAAGCAATGGCGCAGGTGGATGGAGTCTCATTGCCTCCTTCACAGCTGACTTGAGGTACACGAGCTTTGAGAGGTCAATCTCTTTTACCATTTCCTTTCCCTTCATAATCTCTCTTACTTCTTCTTGTGCTCTTTTCATTGCTTTCGGGTTCCTAATCAACTCAGACATTATCCATATCATTGTTGCGGCAGAAGTGTCAGTTCCTGCTACAAAGATGTCCTACACACATTTCCAATCAGAAAAATCATCATTTATATTATATCAATGAGTAATGAGTAATCTTCTTTCTCAATTCTAATTAGAGAAATGATATTTTGACAAATATTTAAAATTAACTTAAGTCAACTTGATTTGATGGCTAGAATGTGAAAACCGACTCAATTATTGAAACTGTTTTACAAAAAACAGCGCCCACTCTAGGAAAGGACAGACAAAATCACAAAAAGAGTGGAGTCAAATCTTTCCACAGCATTCCTTTGAAAGAGAAGGAGGCATAAATATCAACGCCGACACTTTCGTATTTTTCTTTTAGATGAGAGAAAAGGTTAGATGAAAATAAATTAGTAAAATAAAAATAGAGGTCAGCTGATGAGGTAAAAAAAATGAATAATACAATGATGCTATTATTTTTTTTTAAGTTATTTGCCTCTTACCTCTCTTCTATTGATCATATATTATTGATTCTTTCTCCACTTGTACTTTCAAATGGAGAAAATAAAGTTGATTTTGTACAATGAAAATAAGTAATTATTTTTTTAATATTTTACAGATATATTATATTCCTTTTTTATTGCAAGGAAAATATTTTATTTTTCATTATTCAATAATCTAAAATTTCTTTTATGTTTTTTTTTAAATCATATATCCCTTAATATTCCTAGTTTTGTTGCACCTACCAACAAATATCTATTTAATAATAACTCTGATAATGACAGGTGAACATCATCATTTTCACATGTAAAAAATAAGTACTTAATTCCTCTTTTAGAATTCCATCCTCTATATTTTAAAAAAGTTTATTGTTAGTAAAAGAAAATTAAACGTTCAACTTGATTTCAATTTTAAAAACTAACTCTTTTAAAACAATTAAATATGGAGATATCAGCTTTTTTTATAAAAAACTATTCAAATATAGGGCAATGGATTGAGATTGTTTCTTCCATTAGTTCTATAATAATAATTAAAAAACGCACCACTAGTACACCCTTGATTTGGCGGTCAGTGATGGCAATGGGTTGACTCGAATCCTTCTGAAGTTGAAGTAGCACATCCACAACATCTTCATGATCTGCTCTTGCTCTGTCAGAAGACTCATCTATATGCTCCTTAATCACTTGGTCATAAAAGCTATCCATGTCTCTGAAATTCTTCTCTAGTCTGCTTTGAAAGCCAGTGAACTTGTTGAGCCACCCCAACCGTGGAAAGAAGTCATCCACAAAGAACCCTCCCAACATCTGCTGCGTTTCTTTAAGCGTTTTGTAAACCTTATTTGTACCCCTGTCCCTTTTTCCGAGAGCAACCCGACATACAACGTTGTTGGTCAACAAAAGCGTCAGTTCAGTAAGATTGACAGGACCAGGAGACAGAGCAACAGCCTCAAGCATGAGTTTTACCTCGTCAGATCTCACACCTTCAAACGATTCAACCCTTTTCGGACTCAGCAACCGTGACACCATGATTTTCCTCATTTCCCTCCAGTACTCACCGTACGGTGAAAAACTCACGCCTGAACCGTATCCTAAGCGGTTCGCAGCGTGCAGTAGAGGCCTCCCAGAGAAAACTGAGTCATAGTTTGTGAAGATCTCTTTAGCCATGTCAGCAGAAGAGACTACCAAGGTGGGTATGGAACCCAACTGCAACAACATGAGAGGTCCATGCTCACGTGAAAGTCGTTGAAGGGATTGATGGGGCAACGTTCCGAGCTGGTGGAGGTTGCCAATGAAGGGTAGTTTCCTTGGTCCTGGAGGTAGCCGCCGTCGCTTTTCTGCAGACGGCTTTCTCAAATGTTTGACAAATGAGAAGGTGAAGAGAAGGGTGAGGAACACAAACACTATGAAAAACATCATTGTTTTTGCTACTGCAAGTTGCCACCAACGCTTATATATATAGCGAAGCCAAGACTCGCTATAGAAATAATATTTATTAAGACGGAAAACCAATTTTTTATATAATCAATCAAACTCTTTGTAAAATTATTATTTTCCTATTTATTAAAACAGATGGCTATATGTAAACTTGAAGCAAAAAAATATTTTTTAAAACACAGTTCATAAATTATTTCTCTCTTACAACTTTTTTCTAATAAGATATTATATTATAATAAAGAATATCTTCTATAGTAATCTTACAACTTTTTTCTAATAAAATAATATCTTCTATCGATCGTTATCTTACAAATGCTTTTTCTAATTAAATATTATATTGTAATAAAATAATATCTTCTATATAGTTGGAAAGTGAATGTAAATTAGAAAAGGAAATCTGAAGATCCAGTAACCCTGTAAGAAAATATCACAGCAGCATAAAAGTAGGACCCGTTTATCTATTGTTTTAAATTATCATATGTACTTGGTCAGTTCTTGACATATAAATGTATTATTGTAAAGAAAACAGTAACATAGCGCCACAAAAGTACGACCCGTTTATCTATTTTTTTTAAATTATGTACTTGTTCAGTTCTTGACATTAAAAATAAAAATAAAAATAATTAAAATATTAATTTATTTGTTTGTTAAAGGATATATTTCTACTGTTTACAGTGTCAAGGTATCTTAGCCCTGAATCATATGTACTTGTTCAGTTCTTGGCACTATCAATGTATTATTTTAAAGGAAAATTATCCTGTAACAGTATCACAGCAGTACAGACCAGTTTATCTAATTTTGTACAGTTCTATGATGGATTTAAATATATATATATATATAATAAAGATAATAGTTATAATTAAATAATATGAAAAATATTTAAAATGGTACCTTTGGATCAGGGATGTAATGCCCACCACAAATGTGAGAGTGCATTTACATCAACTGAGTATGAGGAAGAAGGGTGCGGAAAAAAATATTAATTTTTTGTGCTTTACATTATTAAAGAGAGACATTGAAAGAAGAAAAAGTCAAATAAACACTTACAAACTTTCGTTTTCACTACAATATATAATAAAATTAATTTAAATTACTTAATTTTATTCTTAATAAACTGTACATGTCCAAAAGTTATTTAATATATTGAAGAAATTATTATTTTTTCTAAAATATAATTGATTCGGAACAGTTGTAAAAATAATTAGTTGAGAAAGTATAGAATATAATAACTTAGACAAGTGAATATTTAAAAGTTAATTATTTAGAAATACATATATTTAGAGGAATTATATATTAGAAAATATGTAAATAAAAGGTTTTATGGAAAAAGAAGAAAGAAAGAATTGTAAAAAGTTAATCGAAAGTTTTTTTTATATATTTGAAATTATTGAGTTCTGAATAATGGATATTATAAATAATATATTCATAAATTAAAAATGTATATTTTAAATAATTATGCAAACGAAAAAAAATAATTTATAGAAATAAATTTTTGAATTAACATTATTCTTATTTTTTATCACTTATTTTTACTATCATCATTGTATGAATAAGTAAATAAAAAATTAATTTATGTCTAACTAAAAAAAATCAATATTTAGTGAAGCATAATTGAAATTTTATTTTATGTTTAGAAAGTAAATACACCACATTGGATAATATAAACATTGATGAAATTAAATGGATAAACACTTAGTCAAATGTGGATCTTGTGATGACATACAAAGTAGAGTATGATGTAAATAGAAATGTAAGAGTATAATATAAATAGAAATGTAGGCAAAGAACATGTCTTCTCATTGGAGAGGAATTTACTCCAATGAAGTCATATCACTTGTCACTCTCTCAATAGAGAGGATTTACACCAATAAGGTGGTGACACTTGTCACACTTTCATTTGAGAGATTTTGAGAGACTTTCTCCTACAAATATAAAATGTTGTCCAATTCTTGAGACATTTTTATTTGTTTAAAGTTCTCTTTAGAGTTGTCTTCTTAATAGATAAATTTATAGACTCTTCCAAGTAGTATTGACTCAACCTCACTTTAGAAACTAAATGTTGATCTAACTTCACTTAGATTCACCATCATAATTTTTACCTCTTTCAAAATATTTACAATTCTTTAAGCTTCGGCTATCAATCATCTTCTGTTGAAGAAATTCAAATAAAAAAAAATAAAAAGGGATATCTACAAATGAATATGCAAGCTAGGATTACATCGTTTGATATCAAGAGTTTTGATTTAACATCTAAGTACCTTCTTCTTCGATTTTTTTTTCTAATTTCCGTGTTATTCATATTTTTTCTTAATTGTCTCAAATGTTTATTGGTTGATTTTGTGGTTTTCTTTTTATTTTTTGTTTGATTCAAATTCATTATGTTTTCAGGTATTATTATGTTTATGTTCGTATGTTCTTTTCAATTTTTTTTGAGTTTTCTTCAAATTTATTTTGTGAAATTTTCTTATAATTTAATCATTTTAATTTTATAATCATAAGTATTTTATGTTTAGTAAAAAATTGTCATAAACTTCATTAGTTAATTATTTTTTATTTTTTCTCAAATTTTTTCATAGATGTGTTTTTGTTTTTCATTTTTTAGTTCATAAATTAATAATAGATCATTAGATTTTTTTAAAATCTGGTTTCCATTATTAATCTTCTTTCTAAATTCTTTTTCGAAAATTCTTGAAAATTTTCCTAAAAATTTCCGTGGAGCAGAAAAAAATTTCAGTGTGTGAACAGTAATCCGTATTTGTTTTTGAAATTTCATGAAATTTTTGTTGCGCCTTCATGAAAGAATTCTATGACGAAATCAATAACAGTTTCGGTGAAATTGGTGAATGGTGAAATTTTCACGTTGAATTCTGTTGAGTTTGTTGTGCGTTTTCATCTGTGTTCTTCATACTGTTCTTCATTCTTTTTGGAGTGATATTGAAAACGTGTGACCTGAGTTTGGTGCGAAACTGAAAACTGAAGATGAAAAACGAGTTTGATCGAAAAAGGTGACTGTGCGAATCGTGTAGTTACTTCAGAAATTTCTTTGTAATTTCAGAAAATGATGTGTACTGCTGTTATGTAAATTTGTTTTAAATAGTTGAAACAGCTCTTGCTGATTTGTCGAAGCAGCTACAGATTCAGTTTGGAAAGCAATTACTAGAGAATTTTTTTTTTCTTTTGGTGCAGAATTTTATTGGTTGGCATTGATTTTTCTTCTCTTATTGCAAGTCTTGGTGCAGATTTTATTTGAAGTCAATTAAAGTTGGTGTTTTACATTCATTTATTAACTGTGTCTTTGAGGTACTCTTTGTTTGAATTAGAGAAGAAAGTTACATGTCCAAAGTATCACATATGTTTCTAATAGGGAACTTGATGTATAGTATGTACTAAATCCACATAGCACATGCAAAATGAGACTTGTGAGCATGTTTCTATGGAATTATGTAGACAAACATTGTGAATGTGTAAAATGAATATTAAGATATCTGAATGACACTTCAAGGATGTGTTTGTCTTTTAAAAGAAGCAACATCACTTGATAAGGGTTTTATAATGTATATTTGGGAATAGATGTGGATAGTACAATGAACACAACATGTTACACTTTTTCATTGAGTAATATTGTTGTGAGTTGGAACTATATAAACTCCAAGGTAGAGTTTCCTCTTAACCACTAAAGTTTAATATGTATCTATCTCAAAACCATACCACTAAATTATATAATTGAAAAACTGTTCCAAAGAGTTATAGGAAAGAAACATTAGTTAGTGATAATCACAATGTTATGTGTCTTACAAAAATTCTAATATTTTATTCTAAATCCAAGCACATTAAATTAAAGTATCATTTATTATAAATTTCATAAGTGATAGAGATTTATTCTTATTGAAAATCTAACTAGTATATTGACCAAAATGGTCACAAATAATAAGTTGAAGTTTTGCATTACTCAATTAATTGATAAGAGTGAAAATCACAATTTGATTGGTCATTTAATATCTTTTACAAACAATTTCTATAAATATGATATTTCTATTCCAGAATTTTTTATTTTTAATATTAAGATAAAATAATATATATATATTCCAATTTTTAAAATTACATTATTTTAATTATAAACTTTATTATTAATACTAATATTAATAATTATGTAATTTGTATTATTTAAAATATAAATATAAATTGAAAATATTAATTTAACTAAAAAATATGCACTCAATATTTGTAGTTATTTATTTTAATCTGTTGAACCGGTATGATACTATTAGGGTATGTTTGCTTATGTGGATGTACGGTTCACAAGCAAAGAAGTGAGATGATATATAGTAAATATTATCTCCGATGTAGAGAGAAAGTCACGTCTCTATTATTTTCAAATTTACCATCATTTATCCTAGTGTTATAGTATTTTTTTTTATTTTCCATTATTGAAGGTTTTTTAATATTAAAAAATAGTATTTTTATTTATTTATATAAGATGTGATTTATTTTTCGATTTTACAATATATGTTTAATATTTTAAGAAATTGAAGTTATATTTTTATTTAATTTGTTGTTGTGTTTATATTAATATATTTTTATGTATAATTATTATGTTTATGAGTTATAATTTGTTATAAAATTATTTTATATTATTCAGTATGTTATATTTTTATTATTGTAATATTTTTTATTTTTTATTGGGTTTTTAATATTAAAAAGTAATATTTTATTTATTTATATAAGATCTAATTTCTTTTCCAATTTTATAGTATATGTTTAATATTTTAATATATTACTTGAAGTTTTGTTATTATTTAATTTATTAAATACATATATTTTTTTTAAATTATACCTATTTATATTTAGTATATATGTATTTTTTAATTTTAATTTTTAGATCTACTATGTGAAAATGGTTTATTTCTAAAAAAAAATAACTCAGTTTTATTATTAAATTTTTTAATAGACAAAGACAAATTCGTAAATTGTTTATTTCTAAACAAAAATAACTCAGTTTTATTATTAAATTTTTTATTAAACAAAGACAAATTTGTAAAGTAACATTTTACAAACTCACATAACTCACAAACTTCCATAAACTTTATTCATACATTCACTTTAAAATACCTTAATCCAAACATTCTTACTTTCCTCTCAAATTCTTGTCTTAAAATAATTATTAATTATACTTTATTTAAGTTTTCTGCTATTTTGAGATAAAGTATTGAAGTAGTGAATTATTGGAAAAAAGAATCCACCTATCCATACTAAACCATGGTTAAAAGTCTGTCTCATATTTAACTGTAGTGTATAGCTGGCAACAGAACCCCCCTTTACCCAAATGCGTTGGACACGTGGAAGGTGAGATTTCATCCCAACCTCCTCCATGGACGTTATTTTTAGGCTATCATCAAGATTAGGGTTGCTGAAGATGAGGCTCTCTGTCTTCACAAAAACATTTATTTCTCCTTCATCTTAATTTTCAGCTTCTTTGAACTTTTCACAGTTCTCTGAATTATGGAGATGGAACGCGTCTTCGAATTTCCTCACACTCACATGGATCGACGCCCAAGAAAGAGAGCACGATTGGGCTGGGACATCCCTGAGGCTCCTAAGGTACCTTCTTCTTCGTAAAATCTCGGATCTGATAACTCTCTTTCTTTTTATCGTGCTTCAATCTCTCTGCCTGTTGATCTAGTGGAATATGTGCAGATTAGGTATGTTTGGGTCGGTAACGTTTTCATTTGTCTCATAGGATTTCTGTGAGGATTTGTTTTGTTTTGCCCCCTTTATTTTTTCCATTTGTTCTTGTTCTGTGACTTTTGTTGACGTGAATCATTTTTCGTATTTACACATGTATCTATAATTTGTCATCAATTTACATTTTTTTTATTTATATCATCGGATCGTTCGTTTTCTTAATAATTCAATAAACTTTTTGATGTTATTATTTATAAAGAGGGAATCCTTTATGTAAGATCCAATCCTCGTGAATTGCTCGTCTTATTTTGTTTCGATACTAAACTGATTGTATTTTTTGTAATATTCTAAGGTGGTTGTGAGAGCTTAGTTGAATTGATAACAACGGAATGAAGTTTTGTTTTTTTAAGTATTAAGTGGTGCATGAATGGATGACTGTGTGTAGGCTCAGGTAGAATTGTTTTGTGGACAAGATGTTGAGACTATTTCCAGCTATGCTCCTTCAAGTGGTCCCTCAGAACATACCACTAGTTCTCTAATTGTTAAGGCAGTTGCTCAAAATGGTTCTCCCTCTTGGCGAGACGATGACAAAGATGGACATTACATGTTTGCGCTTGGAGAAAATTTAACTTCTCGCTGTAATTACACTTTTACCATCATTAAGAAATTTACATTCATATATACCATGGTCAAATGATAGTTGATGTATTTCGTAGCTGTAATAATTTGCTTGAAAAACTTAGCATTCTAATATTCACATCTTTAACTTTTAAATGTGGATTTAATTATTTTATATCTAATACCTTAACTAATCAAGTTTCTGTAAGATTTTTATATCTTGGTGGTCCAAGGTGGGAAAATATTTTGAAATTATATGTTCAAATTGATGAAGGAACATTTTATTTCATGGACATTTTGGAAGAAAAAAAACTACTTTATGTCCTAAGGCTTTCACTATTGATACTACTTTATTATGTTTGCAGATAGGATCCATAGCAAAATGGGCGAAGGAACTTTTGGGAAGGTCTTAGAATGTTGGGACAGAGAAAGGAAGGAAATGGTTGCAATAAAAATTATCCGAGGGATAAAGAAGTATCGAGAAGCTGCCATGATAGAAATTGAGGTGTTGCAACAGCTTGGTAAACATGACAAAGGAGGCAATCGGTAAGTATATTTCATCTAATCTGTCTTCTATGCTAGTCCAAGCAAACCAAATGTAAAGTCCTTGAATACATTGAGATGGTTAAATGCGTTTATTCCTTGCAGTTGTGTGCAAATACGGAACTGGTTTGACTATCGTAATCATATCTGTATTGTAAGTATTTAATTTGTGATGGAATGATTTCCCCAATTTACAAATAATTTGGGGGTTAAGA
>Ga0123342_1001232_pt1 | contig 42992 bp, 23 predicted proteins | sample Turbeawhitnodule_FD_89960 | JGI IMG/M metagenome (GOLD analysis project Ga0123342, IMG submission 89960) | Root nodule microbial communities of legume samples collected from Mexico - Turtle bean Mexico white nodule | ecosystem: Host-associated > Plants > Roots > Nodule | place: Mexico: Nepantla...
ACCATAATTATCCTATTATATTATTGGTAATTACTTGATGGACGTAATTACTCTTACCATAAATAATTAGGGTTTCCCCTTGGGTGTATTATAAATAGAGATTACCAGACAACTAAAGAGACATCCTCATATTCTAACATCACATGGCCAAAACTCATTCTCTAAAGGGATTTTCGAGCCTCTCATCTCTTTGTCTCTCTACTCACATAATTCCATTCTAAGCAATACACCCTAAAGGGGAACCCAATCAAGATCATGTCTTCGTCCCTCAGCCATACGATCACGGGTCTACCAGGTATTATTTAATCATTATTCTCAACCTGATCAAGATCATGTCTTCGTCCCTCAGCCATACGATCATGGGTCTACCAGGTATTATTTAATCATTATTCTCGTTTCATTATATGATTGAGGAATCCTAATCCAACATGCTCAACATAGCCAAAGTTAGATAATGTGTATATATCTCTTTTATGGGCCGATGAATGACTAATATTCGTGAGAAAAATAAATACAATTGCACTAATTTTTTAATGAGAAATACTCAAATACCTAATCACTTCCCAAATAACTTTTGATATTCATAGTGGATTAGAAGTGAAATATGGATCCATATATGTGATCAAGTGAGGTTGTGGGTCAAAAACAAACCCCATTATCATGGCTATAGGTCAAGTCATAGACCCCATTATTTGCATTGTATGTTAAGTTTATTAAGATTGATCGGCTTACGAAGACCTCATTACCTTTTGTGTTTTTCTTTGATATGTACCTATTTAGGGATGGCAAAGCGAGGCGGACTGGCCCGCATAACCCGCATAACTTAAAAATCTAGAATTTTCTTTTTGTACCCCCATATTTTTCTTCATGCAGTCTCGTATTTCACATTCCAAATTTTTTACTCATATCTTATTACACATGTCTCGTGAAAATAATATTGCGAGACCATTCACCTAATAGATCTAAAATAAAAAAATAATAATTAAATTTATTCAAAATTTCTATTTAAAAATTTATTTTTTTTAAAAAATATTTCATATGTAGGCTGGCCCACAGGCCAACCCTTATTCGAGGTGGGCTAGTAAAATTAGCCTGCATATTCTATTCGGGGGTGAGCCAACCCGCATTGTCATTCCTATACTTGTTGTATGAGTCGAAGCATAACTTGTTTAGTAAGAGTTGTTCAAGAAGATTTTTGGAGATCTTTTATAGAACATTGACTCATGAAGAACTTAGTGTTAATATCTCTAAAATGTATAAAATATATGGATATTTTTCTATCATGATGTAGAACTCTTATTATTGTAAAACTTATATATTTTTGGAATATATTGTGAATAATTACCAAAAATGTAAAATGTTGATTTTTATCAATGAGGTTATATTATGATTAATGTTATCTCTAAGAAAATCTTATTAAAAAAAAAAAAATCACTCCCAACTTGTAATTAAATAAAAAAATTATTTATATAATAATCTTGGTGTTACAAGGGTGATTCAGGACACATGTCACAAGATAAACGTGCACTCTAACACATAAACAAGACTTGTCAACTTTAATGGAAATGCATACCAAATAGAGGTGATTTTGGATGACATGTATAATAAGTATATTTATATAATTACATTTGTATAATCGTAAATACATTTAAAATTGACTTGGAATATATAATTATAGTAACATTTATAAATTTGAAAAGAAGTAAAGTACAAGTGCATAATAATATAACGAATAAGAAAACAATTAAATATTTATTCAAAGAGAAATTGAAATTTGACATAAATAAAATAATTGGATGAATATTAATATAAATAAAATTATATGAATAGAAATTTATATAAGTTAATTTAGCAAGAATAAATAATTTAGAGATAATAATAGTTGTGAAAAATAATTTTCAAAAATTGTAACACCATGTGTAGTATTTTTTTAGCAAAATAAAATTTTAAATTCTAATAAATTATTGAATGTATAAAATGTTGTGATATACATTTTCTAAAGAAGTGTAAATGTAAAATATTTAAGAACAAAGTTATCATGATTACATGTTTAATTTAAAATAATAATAACAATAATGTTCTTAACGATTTGAATATTTGTTAATTAAGTTAAAAATAATATTTCACTACAAGTGAATATATAATTTTGATATTAAATTAATGAGATGTGCATAATCAAATGGCTTATTTATTGATTGTAATGACATATTACAAAATTACAACATAATTAATTATGGGAAGTTGATCCCTAAGGCCAAGGTTGTTAGGACATTGATTTTTTGTGTGTCCTAGTTTATATTGTTAAGCAAACCCAAATATAAGTGGTGTATGTTAGAGACTTAAAAACCATATTAAATCCTAACATTTAAGCGTGTTCATACGTGTGGATCAACCTAATAATGCAAACTAAACTCATTTAACATATAACCATTGATTGTAGTTGTTGTCTTTGGGTGTAAGTTGTTGGGACATTGATTTCTTGTGTGTCCTGGTTTATCTTGCCAAGCAAACCCAAAGATATGTGGTGTATGTTAGAGATTTAACAATCATATTAAATCCTAACATTTAGACGTGTTCAAACGTGTTAACCAACCTAATAATGCAATCCAAACTCATTCAACATATAACCATTGATTGTAGTTGTTGTCTTTCTATACGTCTCCATCTTGTATCAAATTTTAATTGTTATAGACCAATTTGAATTGATTATTTACTCTTAGAAATATATAATATATAAAACTTATTCATCTACATGATATAGGAAGTACCAACCATATATGGAAATGTAATATATCATAGTATGAAGAAAAGGTATAAGAGAAAATATTACAACATGCATCCATCACTTAGTTACTACAATTAAGGATTGTAATCTCTATATGAGTTGTACATGCTACAAAATGTTGGAATGTCTTATAAAAAAATGTAAAGAATTGAAATTTAAAACCTTGGAAAACTTTCTTTCTTTTGCCATTAGTAACAAAGGGTTTGAATGGAATTTACCACAATTGTGGTGGAGTTGGAGGGTTAATTGTTTGATCAAGTTTAGTTTTTGGTTGAGAGGTAAAAAATTGATTTGTTTGTTGTGGTTGTATAGGTAAGGGAGGTTGAGGAGGAGGTTGGTTCGTTACCTATGGTTGGGTAATAACCTCCAAGAGTTGAGACATTGACGCTTAGTAGTAGCTAGTAGGTCTAAATGTGCATTTTGATGTTTCTCATGTTTTAGGAAAACAACGTTTGTTCCTTTTATCTAGTATTGCATCACATCTTAGACTATAAGTTGCATGTTTTCTATGATGACAACAATCAGAAGGGCCATGCTCACAAGTAGAACAAGTATAAGGGTTATATTATGGGAATCAGACAATGGTTGATATTGAGGTTGGTTGACTTGGATTTCTTTGACAGTTTTAGATACAATAACTTCTTTGTTTCCTTTTCTTGAGCTTTTACTTTTGTATTAGTTGCAACAAGTTTGTCCTCATGCTTGAGCTTAGCCTTTTCAGTGTAAGTTAGTGCTTTGACTTGCAGAGAATATTCAACCTTCATATCTAACTCTAACAAGATCTTTTGAAAGGTTTGCTCTTGAAGGTTATAATAACCCTTGTCTTGAGAAATCTTGCACAAGTTCTAAAACACAACATTGTTTTTGCCTTGGAGGAAGAAAAATGTAGTGTCCTTCGCAATGCATATTTTGGTGGGACAAATAATGTTGAGATCTTCTAAATTAAATAATGTGGTTTGAAAATTAAAGGAACAAAATGGTCTAGTCATTTTGTGGGGTTAAATAAAGCCTTTTGATTAACATTTATTCATGATAAAATTCACTTAAATATAATGAATATAACTATTTTGAAAGATTATATGTGTACTGAGACAAAAAATTAAACAAAATTGGATCATTTTGTAATAAAATTATAATATATTTACTATATAATTTTATTTTTAATATATAAATATATTAATTATGATGCTGTCTAAAATTTATTCTTTTTGTAAAATAAAATCTTAAATAATTTATAATAAATAATAAGAAATATATAATTATTTGTCTAAATTTATATTTAGACATAAATTTAAATATTTAAAATTGATGATTTAAATACTTTTTATAAGTAATTAAAATATTTTAATGACACAAAAACTATTTTAATTTTTTTAAAAAGAAATCAAGAAATATTTATGGTAAAGTAAATTTAAATTTTCTTATTTTATTTTATACAAATAATTTAGATATTTGTGTGTTGTAAGTAATATATTTTGTTTGTACATATGTTAACAAAACTAAATAAATTATGACTTAGTTGGTAAGGAAAAGAGCAATAAAATATAAAAAACAAAAAATGATAAGGAAAATAAAAAATAAAAAATATTTGATTTAAGAAGAGAAAAACGTAGAAAGATAAAAAAAAAAGAAAAATAATATGAAAGAGAGTTGTGTATATTTTTTCAAAATCATTTACGCCAAACAAATAAGCTTAATTCTCTCTTCATTCATCCCGACCATTTCATTGTAACCAAACAAAGTCTTAAAAAAAAAGACATTCATTCCAAAGTAAAATAGTATGATATCCAACGGCTAAGCTCATCTGATATATTTTGTCTGTAACCACAGCAGATAGGATACAAACCCCTAAACCTCAGACTCAAACTCAAACGTGTGGGTATTTTTTTTTCCGCTTACAAAATCATCTTGTGGAGGGAAAAGTATTAAGAAATGAGTTTAGTGTAAAATGGTGGTAGGGTTTAGAGAAAGAAGATAGCGTGAGTGAAATCAAGGTAGCATAGGAGGGAAAGGGAAAGCAAAAGGAGTGTGAATGTGATGGCTCAAGTTCTTCTATATCGCCCTCCTCTGCTACGCTTCATGTCTTCTCGCTTCTTCACCTGCTCTTCCTTCCATACGCGTTTTTCTTCTCTCCCTCCTTCTACTCTCACCAAAACCAGGTATGCATAACTTCACTTTCTGTTTGCCCCTTTTAAAAAAGTTTCCAAATTTTGACAATGAAGGCAGAAGGGTTTATTTGCTCGTCCTTATTCTTTTCCTGGTTTTTTCAGGACGAGTTTTCATCTGAGAAAAATTTGGGTTCCCTGTTCGGTTCCAATTGCGGCTACTCCAAGGGCGTTTATGTCTTCTGTCCCTACCACTGAAGCTTTTCAGAAAAGTGAAAGTTCCACAGCTTATGGTTCTGATCAAATTCAGGTTTTGATTGTGTTAATTAGTTTACGCGTGGAGTTTTATATGATGTCGTGTGTTTTCTTGTTAGTTAGTGCATTAGTATTTGGTTTAGTTAATTGCTTTTTTAAATGTGGTTTGGAAGTGGCATGTTTGGCAAAGGGTTGTTTGATACATGCAGGTGCTTGAAGGCTTGGACCCTGTGAGGAAAAGGCCCGGGATGTACATTGGAAGCACCGGCCCTCGAGGGTTGCACCATTTGGTATTGTCTTATAGTAGTTTCATTTTCTGCGTTTCTGCGCTGTGGCATTTCGTAGTGTAGGAGGCAATTGGTATAGTTTCTAGGTGGGCGCTTTGGGCTGCTTTGTTGCTATTTTGCTTTTGTCCTGAGGTTTCACTGATTGATGAAGAGTGTATGTGGTGTCTTAGGTGTATGAAATTTTGGATAATGCTGTTGATGAAGCTCAAGCTGGGTTTGCTTCCAGGATTGATGTTGTTTTGCTTGCAGATGATTCTGTGAGCATCACCGACAATGGTCGTGGGGTATGTTTTGTTTGTTGTATAAATTTTCTCATGGTTGATTGTGCTTTATCTGTATGTATCTTGCTTTGACATTTTTTGTTGGTTCATTTTTTATAACTGACCTAATTAATGTTAATTTAAAGTTTGAACCTTTGTATTTTACATTAAGAATTTCGACACCCCTCTGCCAAAAACAAACATGAGTTGGGTATAGTATGGTACTATTTTCTTTATGTAACCACTAACTATTTTCTAACTTTCTTAAATTTTTGGGGTTAAATATTATATATGACCAATTGCTGGACAGTTGACAATGCTAGCAATGGTTATTTTGTGGAAATAAATATAATTTGCCTTCTATCAAGATTTTAAGCTGTTAACTCTTGTGTTCTTTTGATCAGTATCTTTTACTTTATTTTGATTACATATAATAATTTATCTCTTGGACTGCAGATTCCTACTGACTTGCATCCAGTTACTAATAAATCTGCCTTGGAGACAGTGTTGACGGTATTATTACACATACTTGAATAAGTCTAGATAATTGCTTCATTATATGCTTTAAACATTTCAGAAGGTCTATGTTATATGGCTCTTTAGATACCGTGAATTCAAATCCAATAGAGTTTGTTTTTCTGTTTTACCTTATCAATATAGGGAGATGCATCACTATTTGAAATTTAGATGAGCTATTTTATCACAGAAAATTATGTTTACAGTGTAAGGAAATACATGACAGTTTGAAATTTAGTCGAGCTATTGAGTTCTAGAGTTGATTTTCCCCTTAATGGCTATTAGTTGTTATTAATATTATTGTTAGATTCAATTTTTTTTTATTCCATGTGTTGTTTTAGTTTGTTGTTATCCATTTGTTCAAGCAAGGTAGTAAGGTTTTTGTCATTTTTTACACCTGACATATGGAGCTGTTTCTAAATCTTCACTATCTGTTGACTCAAGAAATATGTGATGCGAACTTGGTGTTATGCTATCTATTAGTTTGCCATGCTCAATTTGACAAGAGAATCATTTAACCATCAGCAAATATGACTGAGATTTTTCTGTGTTATTCTGCAAATTTTATTGACAGTATTCAAGGATTTTTAATTAACTAATTAGAGTATTCTATATCTGGTTTTGTTTTGTTGATGAACCTTATCATTCCCGTAGTTCCATAAAGATAAGGTTTGAGAAAGCGTTTCCTATTTTCATTTTGCTTCCTGTTTCCTGATGTGTATGCAGGAAAAATTGAAAACGAGAATGATAAAATGTTGTTTTCATTTTTTCTATACAAACTTCTAAAAACTGAAAACAAAGTGGAAAGAGAAAATGTTTCCTATTTTCAGTTTTGTTTTCAAACTAAACACCCCCTAAAATTTTCATTTTTGAAAAGTTTGGAATACATAGTATATGTACATGATCTTTTGGATAACAGTTATTTACTCTTTTTAACTTTGCAGGTCTTGCACGCTGGTGGAAAATTTGGTGGTGCCAACAGTGGGTACTCTGTTTCAGGAGGTTTGCATGGCGTTGGTTTGTCTGTTGTTAATGCCTTGTCAGAGGTGTGTTTTTATCAATTTTGTCTTTTTCATTTTAGTTGAAACTTTTTCAAGGTTTATACAAATGCTTTGGATAAAAAAATTGTGATGGGTATAACTGTTTTTGTCTCTAATTTTACACATCCACGCATTCTTATTCATCACATACTTTGATGTTAGCAAATAATGCAATCACTTTTATATTTTGTTTTTAGTCAGAGGTTGCTAGTTATGATTAGTCAACAATGTTATCTAAAGGTCTTCTTTACTATCGAACTTCACAGTCACTGGAGATAACAGTTTGGCGTGATGGAATGGAATACACACAAAAATATTCTCGTGGAAAGCCAGTGACAATTCTAAAATGCCTTGTGCTTCCAGATGAAAAGAAAGATTTTCGAGGGACACGTGTTAGATTTTGGCCCGACAAAGAAGGTTCATATTATTTGATAATGCCATTTTTTTCTAGGTTATGTTTTCTCACTGCAAATTTGACACATGCTGTACTTTTTCCTAAACATGCAGTTTTCACCACTGCTATTCAGTTTGATTACAACACAATAGCTGGACGGATTAGGGAGTTAGCTTTCCTCAACCCAAAGGTGAAGTTGTTGATTGATTTGGTATTATCCATTTGTGATGTCACATACAACATTCATTATTCTTGTTAGGAATGGTCATAAATGTTGGTACTTCATCATAACATTTTATTCGTGTATATTGATTACTTCATGAATGTATTGATAAGTGACTAAATTTCCTTTAACGACTATCGATATAGAACTTGTTAGATATAAAAATCAACGGTGACCCTTCACTTAGTAGCTTAAGTTTTTGAGGGAGTTAGTAATATGGTATAAGAGTCCCGGTGACAGTGGTTAATAAAAGTTGAGAGTTAGTGCATTTTTTATGCTTTAGGTCCAAGAGTAAATGTGTGATTGGGAGTGTTGCATATGAAAAACTATGTGAGCCTTCACCTAATATTTTAAGCTTCTGGGACAATTGATGCTTGATGTTCTTGTTTTGGAATGGAGTGTAAGGATGGAAATTGAATACAAAAAGTATTAACTGCTAAAACGGCGGTTGGTCCCTTGGTGGAACTACATAATTTATGGTTCTGTTGTCAAGCAATGACGTCATTTAGATCAACATCAGAGGAAGTGCTGGAATTTCTGAAGCTCAGTTAAACACTGAATATAGCACAAGAGAAGGAACATTGTCACTCAATAAAAAGGGGCTTAAATATTTGCCTGTTGTATGTAAAAGGAAAGCAGCCAATTACGTAAATTGACTGAGAATCATAAGGTAGCAACAGAGAAAAAAATTGTGTGAACTGATAATGCATGATGGCAAATTGGCAATATAATACCATAGTTCCTCATTGTCATGTGACCAATTTGAATGTGATTATAAACTATGTTTTCAGTATAAAAGTATTATTTGAATTGAGCTAAAAGACTCGGTTTGTATTATGTTTCATATTCATTTTTTTTTGCACTGTGATATTTGTTATTTAAACTATGTAGCACTCATTGCTTGATAATATTAAATTGGTATCTGGAGATAAAAGTCATACAAAAGCTACCTTAATAATTATTAATTTGATGTACTTGGCATCAACAACTCTTATTGAGTTTCCAGAATTCTCAGATCTCTATGCATAACTTGCAGAAATTCTTGATTCATGGGATTGGGTTTTAGATTTATTATCCATTTTTATTATCTTAAACACAATAAAGCACTGTAGATATTTATGAGTTACATTTGTTTTAAATTAAAACTCTTTTTTTCTCCCCCACAACTTAGCATATGGCCCAATTAATTTGTTTTATTTTGAAGAAAAAAATAGAAACATCATTTTGTTACTGAGTTTGGACAGAGTTATGAAAAATTCTAGGCACTTGCATAACAATTTTTTGATAAACAAATCATATACTTGAATTTTTTAAATTAATAAGATGAAGCCTAGCTCATCACTTCTAATCTAATTTCTTGTTCTACTTCTCCAAGAGAATAGAGGGTCAAGCTCAATCTATTTGGTGTCAACAGAAATCTAACCCTTCGTATCCTTTTATACGTCATCTTTGATGCTTGTCTATGCTTTGAAGTAATATTCCTTGGTTTTCATAGTGGCTTAAAGGGGAAAAATGCATGGTCCCTCATTAAGCTATCAATGAAAGTCTTCTAGAAGAGGATTTTTATATTTACCTTGTGTCTTATGATAGGTTTTCTTGACCTTTGCAGCTTACAATCACACTTCAGAAAGAGGATAATGATCCAGATAAAGCTCAGTATAACAAATATTTCTATGCTGGGGGGTTGGTTGAATATGTGAAATGGCTCAATGCAGATAAGGTCTAATGCTAGTAATTTATGGTTAATTAATGCCATTTGTTTTTTTTTTATTGTTTTGTGCTGGTTTGCTTACGGAGGATATCTTATCCTTAGTTCTACTTTCTCCAATTATAAATTAAGTCTCTGTTATACTTGTGTTGCATCACATTTTATTATTTGTTTCTATAAAATATCCATCGTACTGCATATAATATTTACCGCACAACTCTTTTAAAGTTCACATCTGTAAACACTTGCTCACATGGCATTTGAGATAAAAAAAGTTTGAATGGTACCATCTGGATTCAGATTTGTATAATAAATTGTGAAAGTTGTATTACTCACTACAATTTTTGAGTAATGCTACTGACAACCAGTTGAATCACCATTGAACTCACCCTATGCAGGATGACACAATGCTAACACAGGGTTGTGTTTGTATTTCACTGTCAGTTATGTGGGTCTATTAAGTTTTCTTTTCATGCTGTATGAGCATTTATAAATATGTCTTGATGTCTGCTAGCCACGAGACAAGAATAGTGAAAAAGGCCAAATAGTTAGCGCTGGAAATAAGGCAAAGCTGTTACAGTTGTAGTTAGTTACAGAATTGGTTGGGTAGTTGACTTGAATAGAAGGAGGGAAGAAGATTGAAAGGGATTTGTTGGTTTTGGAGAACAGATCATTAACTCAGTTGTGAAAGGGGCAACCCTTTGTGAAGGGGAAAACCTTGAAGTAGAACAGAACATTTTGAAATCATTCTTTATTCTATTTCCATTCTGGATTTGTAACAATATTTTTAATTGGGGCATCTTTGTCTACATTTGGATGTATTCTCATTGCTTGTAACTAGTGTTCTTCCTTGTTTCTTACAAGGATGGCTTAGTGTTGCTACCGGATTTTTTCAGTCTTGATTTTCTTTAGTAAAAATGTCTAATTGTTTTCATTTGTTCCTTTTAATGGAAAAACTAAATACTTATTATGCAATATATTTGAACTGGATCTGGATTTGGATCTGGATTTGATGTTTTCAGTAGCTGTAAAATGGTTACTGACCAGTGACCCTCTGTTCCAGAAAACACTTCATGATGTTCTGAGTTTTAGAAAAGAAACTGATGGCATCACAGTTGATATAGCTTTTCAATGGTAAGCCCTCCAACTCCAATTGATAGCAAAGTTAGCTAGATACATTTCATCTTGTGTCAGGATTCATTTGTCTGTATTTGGCATTTGACTGCTCATGGATTAGGAGATAATTTGTGAATTTAGGGTTAGCCTTTTATATCTTGTAAAAATAGAAGCTCAAAATGAATGATGGAATTTTGGAATTTTCTGTATAATATTGTTGACTAGTAATTGTAATTCCTTTTAGCATGTGATTCAATTAATTTCTTCTTTGCTAGGTGTGAAGATGCATATTCAGATACAATACTGGGATATGCTAATAGTATACGCACTATTGATGGTGGCACTCATATTGAGGCCATGAAGGCTTCTATAACAAGAACACTGAATGGTCTAGGAAAGAAGTCAAAAGTTATTAAGGTATTGCTCAGCTGCTGTTTCTTTTTTCATTTATTTGTCCCTCTTGTCAATTTATGCCTGGCTACTTCCCTGAAATATGGAACTCCTGGTCTAGAATTTGTTACTTTGATAATCTCTCTGACTATACCTACTGATACTTTAACTGCTTTGTTTTACCCTTAACCTTGGGTGCACTACAGTAACTAATCTCTCAACAACTTTCCCTATTGTATAATGTATGCTTAACGAAACTGAAACTTCTGTACATGTTGAGATGTTCTATTAAATATGGTAATTGTAAGATAGCAAATGCTTCCCTTTGTCTGAAATTGATCATGAATTATTTTATGAGTAGTTTCTTTTCATTGTTAAATAACGTTTTCTGTTCTTTGCAGGATAAGGATATTACTTTAAGTGGTGAGCATGTTAGAGAGGGTCTAACATGTGTTGTCTCAGTCAAGGTCCCAAACCCTGAGTTTGAAGGACAAACAAAGGTATTACCTATTTTATATTAGTTTGATGGAATGCTTATATTCTCTCCTTCAGGTCTACTGGAATATTGGAGTTTTTAGAATCTTATGTTCTTTTCTTGCATTCCATGGTACTGCTTTTCAAGTTTTTTTCTTACCATTCTCTTTGATGTGAAGACAAGATTAGGAAATCCAGAGGTGCGAAAAGTGGTTGATCAATCTATTCACGACTATCTTACTGAGTATTTAGAATTGCATCCCGATGTGCTTGATTCAATACTTTCTAAATCTCTTAATGCTTTTAAGGTAATCATCTATTTTTTGAGTTTACAGTTGTATTTTAAATCTATTGCTCCTGATTGGAGGTTAGGCTTAACCAAATGCTTCATCTTGTGAATTTATTGTCTAATTAGGCAGCTCTGGCAGCAAAAAGAGCAAGAGAATTGGTGAGACAAAAGAGTGTATTGAGATCTTCATCTCTTCCGGGAAAACTAGCTGATTGTTCATCTTCAAATCCTGAAGATTGTGGTATGATGCTTTTTAATTTTGTGGAACTTATTTTACTTACCATTTGAACCATAGTTTTGTGACGGACCTGGAGTTATTACTGTTAATTTCGAATATCCTAACTCCTAGAATATGACATTTGTTGAGGTCTCATATTGCCTACGGAAATGGCTAAAACTTATTATTATAAAGGCTTGGAAACTCTTTAACCCATGAAATTGCTCATGAAGTTATGTTAGACCCACCCAAATTTCTGATGGTGTTATTAAAGCCTGTTGTAAAAAATATTAAACTAACTGTCTAAAAATCTCTTTGGTCCCATGCTTTCCCAGTAAATGTTAAAAAAAAGCAGTTTTGATATTATGTCCCAAAAGTCTTTATTTCAGTGTATTTCTTTCGTCTTTTTTACTTGACTTTCAGTCTTGCCACCATATTATGTCCAGGGATTTCGAAATTATGGCCTTTCCAGTTATTGTTGAAATATATTTAAATTTTTAAGGCTGTAAGTTGATTCCCCCTTGGGCAATTATATGCAACTTGGTTTGTAATGGTGTTTAGGTTATGATGTTATGTGGCGGTTTCGTCCCAATTTTAGAGATAATATTTTGTTTAGAGTCCTTTGGTGATGTTTCTGAATTATTTGATTCATGTTTAGTCAATAATTTCTACTTTAAAACTAATTGCTCTTACATGACATGACTATTTGCTCAAATATTCGCATCAGTATTGTTGGAGTAGGAAAGAGAGGAATGGACTGAAACTGTGTTTGAATTGAATACATAGTGAATGCGAGTTTATATAGACTTATTACATACATAAATACAGGATATCCCGTTTCCTCTAAATCAAAGATTATATTAATATAATCCATTAGTAGTAGAATAAATACGGAATACATTATGATTTTCAACACTCCTCCTTAAGCTAGATCATATAATACCCAAATGTGGATTGTTTACCATTGGGTGAACTGACCCAATTGACATATGGGTCACCAACTATCTTAGCTTGTCTCCTGTCTTCATAATAAACGAGGCCACTCTTACTGTATTTTAGTATCTGAATTACTGCATCCCAATGTCCTAGAGGGAGTTCAAGGACTGTCTCAGTACACATTGTAGATCTAGATATTGACTAAGATAGTTCAACTTTCCAACAAATCTGTAATCTCCTTCTAGGAAAAATCAAAGCTTAACAAGGTCTATAGTTTGGAATTGGTGTTAAAGGTACTCTATTATGTTAAGAATGGCAACAGTTCATTAGTGATGTTGATATGTCTAAAGGGGTCGTACAACCAGAGGCTCTGTTTGGGGAACATCTAGGTGCACAACAGAGTGATGTTGAGAAACATGTTTAAGTGAGTCTAGATCAGGGATATTAGGAGGGACAAAACTTCAAATGTCAGAAGGAGAGGAAGCAAACGCAAAAGGAGGGAAACATCATAGGTTGACAACCTTCTACGATCAATTATATCCTAGGAAGAGACATTTGGTGGACTATGTATGGTGAGAGTTTGTCAAGCTAAAGCCAAATTGTGAAAAAAACATGTGGAGCCAAAGACACAAGGAGAAAGTGTATCAAATGGTGAATGAGGAGCCTAATCATTTGGTACAGAGGACGGCATGTGATTGATAAAGTAGTTCGTTGAGAGGACAACACCACCCTATAAGTGACGGGGAACATTGCCAACTAGAAGAGTTTGATGGGTTTCAGTGAGATACTTGTTTTTTTTGCTTAGCCACCTTGTTTTGTTGAAGTGTGTGGGCATAGGATATTTGATGAAGAATGCCTTTCAAAGTCATAAATTGTTGAATCAAATGATCACATGCATCTTCATTGTGAAGAGACTGGATAGGGATACCAAACTGAGTTTTTTTTTTATGATAAAACTTCTTAAAGAGGGAAACAAACCCAACCTTTTCATGAAAGATAACCCTGTATAATGCAAAAAAGGCATCAATGGGTGTGACAAAATATTTAAAACTGAACTAGGTGGGTGGCTGCCAGAGTGTTGCTGGATGAGTCACTGGAGTTGTGGCAGTGGTTGATAAACCTTGCCAAAAAAGAGACTTATTACATTGTTATACATAATCAGAGGATATTTTCTCCTCTAAATCAATTTTTTTGTCTATATACTGCTATTATTGTAATAAATACAGAATATTGTATTCTGATTTTGTATGTAGAGCTGATTCATGTCAAATATCTGCTTTGAATTGAACGTTCTTTGCCATCATATTGCAGAAATATTTATAGTTGAAGGTGATTCAGCTGGAGGAAGTGCTAAGCAAGGGCGTGACAGGCGCTTCCAGGTAAAATGTACATGTTTTCATTAAAAAAATCATATAAGCATAAGTGATTAAAAGGAAAGAATTGAAGGAATAGTAATGAACTTATCTTATTTGATTTGTCCACTACTTTATTAATCACTTGTTTATTCAATTCATATACTCTATTTAGCTATTTAGTTGTTTCATTTTCATTCTTCTAAAACAAAGGCTTCACGAACTCATATATAGCTGATTATTTTGTTTTATAAGTTTTCCGCTTAGGATGTTTTTTTATGATGTCTAGTTTAAAATGTTTACATTGAATACTATGTATTATGTATGTATTTAAAAGTAATTTTCCATTGTTTTTGAATATTACTATTCAATTCAAATTATGATTCATGATTCAAAAAATATCTTGGCGATTTACAATTGGAATATCAATTTGATAACCTTGCCTAAAAGATTGAGCTCTTAGGCAGTGACATATGCACATTGCGAGTATGGGGGCAATTGCCCTCGTAAAAAGTGTTGCACTTATAAGATATTCTTAAAATGAATTTATAAAGTTATAAGAGATAAAAATTAGATTTTTTTGAGACTATGTATTTTGTAAGAAATCATAATTTTTTTAAATATTATATATTATTTTTGCCCTGACTAAAAAAAAAATTCTAGATCTGCCACTGCTCTTAGGTGTAGACATGCTTTACTATATCTTTCACACACTCCTTCCAATAGCTGTTTGGGTGTATAATTGTACTTGAGATGAATACAAAAGAATAGAAAATGAATTAGAGAGCTTCATTCCTCTCTCTTGAGTTCTCATATTTATAATGATATTGGAAGTTCAGATACAATGAATGAGAGGAAAGAGAAAAGAATAAGAAAGGTCACACATAAAAACTAGGTAGAGCACAAAGCTCATAACTTTTCAATAAAGTCTATTTAAGATGACCTATTCTAACACTCTCCCTCAAGTTGGAACATACAAATTATACGTGCCAAGCTTGGAACAGGTAAATTCAATTCGAGGTCCTCTCATGGATTTGTTAGCACATCTGCGAGTTGATCATTGGATCTGACAAATTCAGTACATATTTCTTTGGACAACTTTTCCCAAACAAAATGACAGTTGATCTCTATGTCTACTCCTCCCATGGAATACTGGATTGGAAGCAATGTGGAGAGTGGCTTGGTTATCACAATACATCTTCATTTGCTGAACTTCACCAAAATCTAATTCTTAAATGAACTATGATTAGAAGAAATGGAAGAAAATAAGGAAGCATTACTAGAAATGTGATCAAAAGCACCTAAATCAATTATTCATGAACTTTGACACTCCAGGGTTTGAGAAATGCAAGCTTTTAACAAAATAGAATGGGTGAAAGACTTTGTTTGGCTGCCGGATTTTAACTTGAGATATTCTTGATATTCCTCATTAGTAAATTGTGGTTGAACCTTATTGGATTGAAAGATGTTTGGTGTCTTGTTAGGAGAATCATGTAAGGAGAAGCAATTATTTGGTATGTAGCCAATTGTCCTACAAAAGGAATATTGAGGATGTTTGCACCCACTTTGAGTGAAGGAAGGCTTACTGAAAGAGGAATCCATTTATAATAAGAATTATAGCAACCAAATGTAAACGACAACAATAGTAGTCGACCACGGCGGATGCAGACTACGGTAGGCAGCAACAAATGACAATAAAATACAGTAGAATCACTGTACCTCAATGAGACAAACCAGATTGGGTGTTCGTTGTATGACATCAGTGGAGGACGGAGGATGGCAATTGACAACCTCAAGAAGGAGAATGGGATCCACGTGCTTTGATACCAACTTGACATAGAAAATGAATTAGAGAGCTTGATTCCCCTCTCTTGGATTCTCATATTTAAAAAGATATTGGAAATTTAGATATAACGAATGAGAGGAAAGAGAAAAGAATAAGAAAGGTCCACATGTAGAAACTAGGTACAACCCAAAGCACACAACAGTTTCTCAATAAAGTCTATTTAGTTAGGATGACCTATTCTAACAATCGTGAACGATGTACAGCCCGTCCCACCACTATACCTTGTGTTGAAATTACACTTTTTTATTACAATAATGGACGCAATAAAGACTAAACTTCTGACCAGTTGTCAACTTTGATACAATATGGAATAGTAACTCCTAAAATCTTGCTTTCTTAGGTGAAGGTGGCATACTAGTTTTGTTATTTAGGAAAACACTCTTATTGGCTAAAATTTATTGAAAACTACAAAATTAGGAGAGTTTTAAATAAGTTGTGAAACTCTCCAAATTTTGTGATTTCCATTAAATTTCAACCAATGAGTATTCAAATAAGTGTGTTCCTAACGTTTGTCTTGCTCTGGCAAGAACTATTTAATCTATTGCTTGATTTAGTTTATTTATACCTTTAAATGTTATAGTTTCATTTCGATGCAAATATATGTAAAATAGGGGATCATGCTATAAAAGATCGTCACTTACATCTTGAAAAGCAAATCACTAGAGGGAACTCATCATTTTTTTCAAGGAAATTATTTTCTTTCTCAAATTCTTGTGCAATATTTTTCTATTTCTTTAAACTTTGAATATTAATAATTATGTTAATGAAATGGTAGAGGTTTTAACATCAATAAATTGTACAAGTAGCATTTTTTTCTTCGAATTTCTTTTTGAATGATACAATATAATTTTGTTAATTTTCAATAGAACTTTAACTTACAAAATGGGAGATGTCATATGACAGGAAGTTTTATTATCTAGGATCAATATTCCAGTGATGAGGAATTGAACTTATCACACTCAAGATACAGGTTGAGTGGTTATTTGTGACTGGAAAGTACCTACTTAGATCAAAGGAAAGTTTAATTGTATTGCTATATGTTTAACAATACTCTTTGGTAGTGAATTGCTGAGTGTAGATGTAGGAGAAATGAGAATGTTAAGATAAATGTGTATACAAGAAAGGATGGGATACAAAATGAATGTATATATTGTGGAGTTAGTCGCGTGACTCCAATTGAGGACGGACATGTGCAGAAGGTCCCTAGTGGGGAGAATAGATCATATATTCAGTCTTCTGAAAAGGGATAGAGGAGGACCAGGGATATTAGAGAAAATTGTTAAAATTTAAAAGTGTAAACCACGATCAAATCTATGGAAGCTTTGGTTTATACATTCCTCTTAGTTTCAACTTTAGGAATTATTTTTTTCGCTATTTTTCTCATGGTGCATAACATTCATTAGAGTTTGGTCCTTAACTGAGCCGATGTCATCTTGTGATTTATGTAGCCAAGTTCACATAGTATAACAAGGCTTTTGTTGTTGTCATTAAAGCTTTATGTTACCCTTTGAATGTAAGAAAACATTATAACAAAGGTAATGCTATGATTAATGGAAATATAAAATTGAGGAGTTTTCAAATATGGATGTGTTTTCATAATACTAATGCTTATTTTTTTAATTGCTGTATCTAATCACTTTAATTCTGTTTACTGACATGTGGAGCATTTTGTTAGGTTGGTCTTCATTGTGTATAAAAGAATTGTTTGGAGTTATTTAAGTGCATCTATTTATCAGAGCATATTTGATGCAGGCCATTCTCCCTCTGAGGGGTAAGATTCTGAATATTGAAAGGAGGGATGAAGCAGCAATGTACAAAAATGAAGAGATCCAAAATTTAATTCTGGGTCTTGGTCTCGGTGTGAAGGTTAAAATACTTCCTGTTTCATTAATTTGCTATTAATGAGGGAGCTAAAGCACAAAATTAACTGATAAAAACGCAAATGAATAAATATACACGATTGAACGTTCTGAAAAACAGGCCACAGTGAACTGTAAATAAATTATAAAATATTACTAAATTTTGATCTCTTCAATTGCTAAATTGTTAGTTTTGTCTTATTGATTTTCTTCTTGTATTGAAACTGAAGTTATCGCCAGTGATATATGATCCATCCAGAGTCTAGTGAAAGAGTGACTTGCATTCAATTTGCATAAAATTCAAATTTTAGTAAATGCAATCTTTAAACTGTTGAGATTTCCAAATGGAGGTCAACAAAAGAACCAAGTTAACAACAATTAATGTGATTTTCAAAGTGAATTTAGAGTAAACAAAATAGAAATGCGAAGGTGAGCAGAAAGAGAATATGGTAATTAGGGGAGACAACAAAAACATTTGGTATTGCTGTCATGTTACAAAGGAACCCAAAGTAATCTTGATTCCTCAATAGGTTGGGAAGTTAGAAATTATAATTGAATTCCAAAGTTGAACTGGAAAATCCAACTTTAATAGCATGATAACCATGTTATTCGTGATATTTTATTTCCTACATAAGTCCTTCTCCTGTGCCTGAATTCTTTGCTCTTAACAACTATTATTTAGTAATTTTGTTAAGCATTTTCTTTTGTCATTTCAGGGAGAGGATTTTAAAAAGGATGCACTCCGGTATCATAAGATTATTATTTTGACTGATGCTGATGTGGATGGTGCTCACATCCGAACTTTGCTACTGACATTTTTCTTCAGATATCAGGTATTGTATACGGGAAATACTGGCACAATCTACTCCTAATGGAAGATGAAAACAAAGCTAGCTCCTTTAAGAATATAAATAAAAATAAATAATAAAATTTGATGCATTGGTTCTATCTTGCAGAAAGCTTTGTTTGATGAAGGTTGTATTTATGTTGGTGTTCCACCGTTATACAAGGTTTGCCTAAAACTTTTGCTTCATGGAATGTTTATCAGATGGAATCATACTAACTTCGAGCTATCTTTACTGGAATAACCAGGTTGTCAGGGGAAAACAAGTGCACTATTGCTATGATGATGCTGACCTTAAAAAGCTTCAACGATCATTCCCTCCTAATGCATCGTACAACATGCAAAGGTTCAAAGGTATGATTAAAAGTTATTTTGGCTGAACGCTGCTTGCATTAGAATTATTTGTAGGATTGTATTTTAATTTTGACAAAATAATTTTTTCATGCGACATTAGCTTATTTAATTGTAAGGGTTGATATTGTTTGAGAACTGCTATCCATCATGAAGTGGGTCAAGTGAATTTCATTACCAAGGGGAAAATTTATCTGGCAAATATGGATGGTCAAAAAAAATTTGAAAATAATTGAAAGTGTAATCTTAAACTACCTCTCTCCCACCTCAAATTTGTGAAACTTGACAAATATTTGTAGAAGTTAATATTTTCTTCATGTCATTAAGGTCTCCCCATCCTAAAGTCCATTCAAGCTTTAGTTGAACCATTTCAATCATAGGGAATGCTTGTGAAATATCTGCTCCATACATAATCATACAAAACAAGAAGAGCAACATGACTGTATGTCATACTCGGGGGTTTATTTGATTACGTATGCTCAGTTTGATAGAGAGAAAAAATGAAGGGAATGGAGGTGGGGGGAAGAAAGGAAGAGAAATGCTCTGTTATACTCAATGGACAAGGTGGTAGTAGATCCAGCCATTACTAGCTATGCTGTTGTTTTGTTTTGTAACTATAAATTGTTAAGATATTTTAGGAAGTTTCAGATTTGATTCCTATTTTTTTTAATTCTGTATATTGGTTGTATCTTGTTTTTATTACTAGCATATCAATCCCACAATCTCAAGGATTTGTTTCCTAGACTAGGCAGTGCTTGTTTCCAAATTTATCCAATTAATGTATGTATATATATAAGATGTAAGTAATGAGACTGAATACAAGAGAAGTTATTTTCTTCTAAAATTGAGATAAAACATTATAAAACCCAACATAATTGATTATGTAATAATCAGTTTTGTTTTGGTTTGTAACACCTTCAATTCATTTTCGCACATTTTTTGTGCAGAAATACACCTGTGGGTCCCCTTCACCCCTTTTTAAGCTTTTCTTCCTCACCCACTTTCTTGCGTTCCAAGTCTGGTAATGATTTTCTCTGGCACCAGTGATGTCTTATAGACCCTTGTAGCGAACAATATATTAGTTGAAGAAAGTAAGTTTTATGTTTAAGAGTCTATGGTATTGAAAATTATTTGTTTCTTCTGAGGTTCATTTTGTCTCCCCAATGCTGAGTTTTTTTCTTTTTGCTCTAGGGGCTAATAATTTACAATGTTATCTTGATTTCTATCTGTAATAATAGTATACTCTTGTATGTTCTATAAATGCAGGGTTGGGAGAGATGATGCCTTTACAACTATGGGAAACAACCATGGATCCAAAACGGAGGTTACTGAAGCAATTAAAAGTTGAGGATGCAGCAGAAGCAAATGTTGTTTTTTCCTCTCTTATGGGTACTCAGGTAATGTGAAAATGGCTACCTATTTTGTGATTTTTTTTTACCCGAGTATATTTGTTTCTATATATTTCTCTAGATACATTGAACTTTAAGAAAACCAGGGAGAACCGAATTTGATGAATAACTTATGATTTCAAATTTGCAATACATGTTTTAATCTATTTATGCATTAACCTGTGAAATTACCATAATTTTTGCATTTAAGAGGCTAGTTCCTTCATCCCATGCACTGAAGAAGCAAGGTGGAATTTCGGGCTAGTATGATGAAAGTTTATACAAATAAACCAGATACAATAAACTTAGGATGTCTTATAAGATAAACCTGGATTTTAGTTACACAAGTTGGTGTTGATCGTTAGCCTTTTTCTGATAAGCGCATTTGACTATCTTTTACCTGGGCAATAGTAATTAAGAGTTGCGTCTGTTTCATGTGCTTATTTGTTCGTTGGTATATAATCCGTTTTTCTGTTATCCACAATTAGATTGGCCTTATCTACGAATTGCATGCCTTTAGGTATAATAAATTATACAGTTTTTAGTAAAAATATTCTTGTACACCATGGTCTGAGTTATTGTTACATAATAGAATTTTAATTATAATTTGTATCAGGTGGATATTCGGAAGGAGCTCATACGAAATTCTGCAAGCATGATTGATCTTCATCAGCTAGATATTTGATAGTGCAGCTAGTGGAGAAAGGAATGACTTCCATATTAGCCATGCACTACAATATAAAGCACAATTTTTTCTATATGCCCTGGAATGTAGAGAAGTCTGAAATTAAGAGGCTCCTGTTTTTTTAAACAAATGGAGCTGTCATTTTTAGTTTCTGGGAAGTATTTGGGTGACATGTTGGAGGTTCTAATTTTATTGTTAATTTGTCAAGTGCATATAATTTTTCCCTATATATGGTCCCAAATTTTGTAATTGCACGTTGAATCATATTCATGTACTTCAGATGTTACCCTTCACAAGTTCAGTGCTATGCTCGTGTTTGATCCTGCATTAATATGCAAAGTTAAATTTATTTTTTTCTGCCTAATATGTTTGAAAGGTGAATGACTGAATGAAACATTTGCATGGGGAGACATCAACTTTAAGGAACATGGCAAAGGCTATTAGCATACTGTTATTTATAGATGTCATTTTGATAGCAATGGTGAGTTTTTACGGTCTGCAAAATATGATAAAGAGAAATGGTGGTATAGTTAATTTTCTGTAATATTGCTGACAAAATCTACGAATATGTTATATCTTTAACATGGTGAAATAAATTATATATTAAATGCTAGGGAGGAGAAAAATTTCTACAGTTACATTTATGGTTCGACTAAAAGTGAGATGATTGCGAGGAATTGTGCAATTTCACTCTTAACACTAAAGAAATACTTTGCTTGCATACCATTAAACGTTGTGTCACTGTAAATTGAAGATAAGATGGTCTTTGTAATTAAAAAAATGAAGATAAAAACCAAAGGAACTAGTAAACAACTTCTTATATGTCCATGTTTTTAGATTCTTTATATATATATATATATATATATATATATATAACATTTGTCTCAACACAATGTAACAGTTTTACACTTTATTAGTTTTAATCACTGTAGATATAATTTTTAAAGTTAGATATTTTAATATATTATAATTTCGTATTATTTATAAAAATCATTCTGAGATAAAATGCTTTCTATATCATTGATTAGTTGCATGAGTCTGCAAATTTTTCTCAACAGTGAATAGAAGTTTGTTTAATTGTACAAGCAATGCGATTTCGAAAAATAGATTTCATTGCTTTTGTCGAACTTACATTTTAGTAGGAATCTAAAAGGAATATGCCATAAACTGGCATCAAACCAAGCAAAAATATTTCTGACATGGCACCAAAGAGAGTTTAAGAGAATATGCCACTACAGTATTCGATATTAACAACCTTATTCAATAAGAGCAACCTTAACTCATGAATGTTGAGAGACCAAACAATTCTTTTGCTTCCTCGTGGAACTGAGAGGAAACTCATTTGTAAGTTCGCGCGCGCATACAACCATTTGTGAAAATTGAAGGTTTATGCATGTGATGTAAAATGGGGTTGCATCCTTTTTTCAGTGAATGATGAATAACATGTTTTATTAGTTTGTTGTGATTAACTTGGTAGAAGTTTTGTGCACTGTTGTCATGATATTGTCTCTTCTAAGTTCCTGGGTATTCAATCACTCTTGATCAATGAGTGGTGGATGTGTTGAAACTTGTTTATTTGATGACATAACAAGTCCATCCAACATAAAAAGCAAGTTGTTTTGATAGTTTTCATCATCGTTGGGAAAGTTCTGTGATGATTTTTTTAAGTATGCTGTTGTCTACGAGAAATAGTATGTAAATTTTGTAAATTGAGAACGATTCATGTTCTGACATGAAATTCAACCTGATCAGGATGGATTTTCAATGCTTAAGAAGGATGTGGTGGTAGTGTCATCAAGAAGCCTAGCATTCATTGCTTGCTACAGAAGATGGGATTTTAGTACTTTACTTTGAAATGTTCAACATTTAGCACCCACTAAAGTTTTCAGAGATTGAGATGTCAAACTTGACTTAGGTCTCATTAAGTTTCTTCCAAGCTTTGTTTTCTTGTTTAGCAGCTATTATAACTGGTTGCGAATGATAGAATGCTCAGGTTCTGGTTGTCTACGTAGAAATCAATGCTTTCTCATTGTCCCAGAAAAATGCTAACATGAGAGGGTCATGATAAACTCTAGAACTTTTATTTCTCTGAGTTCTTATAGAATAGACATAACAAGTATTTCCAACCAAAAATGTTCCTGGCTCATGTAGTCATGTGCAAGAAGCATATTTATATATGTGCCTGAATTTGAATCGCAGGTGTGCAGAAACTATGTAGGAAACAATATAATCTCATTGGGAAAGCTGCGCAGATATGAGGTCAGGAGGAAGTAGGTTGTGGGGACAGACGTCTTCCTTCCAACTACGCTTCAAATTATTCTTGTTGTTTGTGTGTTATGTAGAACATGGTTGCCATCTCTTCTTTTTTCTCTTAACCATATGCTGTAAAGGTGGAAGAGATGCAGGAACATGAGCAACAACTACAATAACAAGGCGGCTAGACGAATTACACGACGTTATTTGGCTCAAATAAGTTTTCAGGGATATGAGCGTGAACAAAAAATGTGTAAGTATAAGACATGAAACTTCTATTTAAAGTAGAATCTGTCATTTCGTATATCTAGCTTTTGAGGAGAGAAGTGTTCTATACATTCTCTGATCAAGATGTTGTAGGAAAAATTATCATTGAACGAGGCTTGGGAATTTTTCTCGTTGTTCTCTTTAATAAACTCAAACTAAACATAAACCACGAACCGCTCAATTTGCCACTAAGGTTAGTGTGGTTGACCGTTTGCATATTTGTGAATTATGTTATTTATTTAGATAAAAAAAAGTTATGCAGGATGAAGTAGACAACTGTTTCCCATGCAGCACTTATCTGTCAATTTCCTAATGTTTTATTTCATTTGTAGAGCTATTTGCTGGAAATGAATGAGGAAGTTGTACTAATACATAATGTTCTATATTATGATGCTTAATGAGTGTAATATAAGTGATTCAGATCCTTTCAACTATTTCTTTACACTAGCTTTGATTGCAATGATACAAAATACACAACTGAATTAATTCAGCGGCATGAATTGATAAGTAACTTACATGCTATGTTACATATCTAAGATTCATCCATCTTCCATGAATGCTTTATTAAAGAATGCCTAAACTTCTTAGGTTATTCAAAAAGGTTTCTCCAATGAGAGAGCCAACTTTAAGAAATACAGCAGGATATCCTATTGGAGCTTCTACCCATTCTTCACTTCCTTCTTTGGAAAATACTTTTCCTGTCCAGATATGAACCCAACTGCTACTCTCCCCCAATGGAAAATATGCTTTAACTTTTTTCTTTCCTTTGTCAAGAACAGGCACCACTAGGAACTCAGAACCAACCAAGAACTGCTGATAACTCAAATTTTGCACACGTTCATCATTTGGATAATGAAGAAATAGATGGCGACATACAGGCAATCCTTTCTGAGCAGCTTCCTGCTTAGAAAATAAAATGGAAAGGACCGTTTTAATGCCTAATGGTTTATATATACTTATTTAGTCACTATAGATAGATTTTGTGATCACCTTCACCAGCTGAATTCGATAAAATTTCCATGCTTTGTATACTTTTGCAAAACGTGCAAAGTGTGACATTGTTTGCTGGTTTGAGTAAAACTGGCTGTTGCATGATGGTTTGTTTCCCTGCATACAGTTCAAGCATCAGTGAGTCATTGCCATGCAAACTTTATATGACAGAAATTTATTGAATAAAAGATTACCTTTTTAGTTATATGATTATATCCTTATTAATTCAGATTGTAGTATTTCTTGAATTAACACTTTACATTAGCATATCAGCTAAGTTGCTTCACTCCACATGGTGAATGCCACTATTTCTTTTAGTAAATGTTAGATATTATGAGATATTATAAATATCGTTAGATATTTCATATTTATATAATGGGCTTAGCCCATATATTTCTTTTTCTATATAAACATAGGGTTATAAACATAACCCTATGTGTTCAATATACACAAAGGGATTTACCCTATTCTTTCTTTTTCTTTAATAGTAAATTTTAAAGATCAGTGAGAAAGAGAAGTTAGAAAATATTTGTGGTAGGGTAACATATTTACTTTTAAGGGTGAAGCTCCCTTTCTTAAGTAATGTTATAAACTATAATCTTAAAGAATAAAAACTTCCATTGATTAGCCAAATTCTTGTTGTAATAAATGTATCCTTGCTGAGTACTTGTACAATGATTATAAAGATAGAATAAGAAAGTATAATCATGATAAAAAGGGTATGTCTAATGCAGGTATTTTACTTACTTCATGGGTACGGAAGACTATGGTAAAAGAATTTAGCTCCATCCACCGCAAAAGCAATTCTTCACTTCTATTATATTTAACTATAGGCAAGTTTACTGTACAGTATCCTCCAATGTCACTGTGATTAAATGCATAGCCAGAAATTCCACTGCTCAGTAGGCCAACAACAGAACTCTTTATTCCATCATTTCTTTGCCAACTGACCATTTGGTCTCCTTCCCAAAATAGCATCCCCCACTTGGGGCTGTCTCTAAAACCAGCTCTCATGAAGAAAACCAAACCCTCCTCTTGGTCTTTCTTCACCTTGTCCAAGGGTTTACTTTTCCATTCTTCTACAATCTCTCTGTTAATTTTGGCCCATAGTTCCGGGTATCTGTTATGAGCTGAAATAGGATCTTCACCTGAAACAGAGGGTTCATCTTCTTAGTAATAATCACATGCTCATACGTTCAGTCTAGTTTTGTTCTCATTTTTTATACTTTGGTTTGGATGATAAGAAAATGTTCAGATAATTATCCCGGAAGAATGTTTTGGCAGAGGATAAAAGATATGCTTTGTAGCCAATAGCACGAACTAGTTTCTTACTTTAATCCACTTTTCTTTGTGTTTTACAATCAATTGCCATAAGAAAGTCCTCGTGAAGCAGGTAAGAATTTTACACTGAGCAGAAGTGTTGGAGAAACAAAGATACGTGAATGCAACCTGAATATAGAACAGCATCAACAGGAAGGCCTTCACCAAAATCAGCCATCCATCCTCTAACTCCATCATCCACCATGTCTCCAAGAATCTGCTTGAACCAAGTTGCAGATTTTGGGTGCGTCAGATCTAGCATTCCTACATCAAAAGCCGTGTTTGGAACCATGTATGGATTTCCATTGCCGTCTTTTACCAATATGTCCAACTGTTTTGCCTCCTCAAAGAGGTTTCTCCTTTTGTTTTGCTTCTCATCAACCTATACGATTAGACAAAGAAGAAAAGGTTTATAGTAGTGACATTATCTCAATTTTCCTAAACTAGCCACATGTCTTACCAATGGCACTTAGCAAAATGAAATTATGATAGCAAACCAAGAGACCAATCATGAATTACTTTCACTATGCTAAAATGTAGTTTAGTGAAGAAAAGAACAAGTTAGTGACTACAATATTTATACTTGGAGTGATTCAAAGGAAGTATTACCGGAGCTAGACAGGGATTGCAATATGTCATAACTTTTATATTCTGAGAGCTAAGATCTTCAATAAGTTCCTTCCATCCCCAATACCTTTGTGAATCCACTTCCCAATTCCACCAGAGCTGTGAACCAATCAATGTTTTTCTCTGCCCTACCCAATCCTGCGTAGTTGTCACAAGTAATCAACATAAATTAAAAATATCAAAGAGTTGTAATGGTTTCAAGTTTGTGAGTGTGAGTGCACAAGCCAAGTTGTTCATCACAAGTTTATTTCCAGTATTAGAAATCTGTGTATATAACATCAGTCAAACAAAATATACCACTTAAATTATTGTATATGCTTGGTTTAAATCAAGAAAAAAGGATTATCTATAGAAGCAAACTGAACTGTGAATTACATGTTTGCCGAAACTGCAGAGATCCAAAGAGTATATATGACTTTGAAGTACTTTTGTTTTTCCTTTCTTTTTAAATGTAGTGTTGAGGGATTACCTGCAACCAAAATGCCGAGATAGGAACATCATAAGTCCTTAGTTCATCCCAGATATGACGTACAGCATCTGTGCCACCTTGCATTCCAACTATAGCACCAGATATAATCCATTCAGGAAGCTCTGGTAACCTTCCGATGCTTTCTGTGAAACGTTCAATCAGTTCACAAGGTGAGTTTCCATGCAATATCCGCCCTTCAGCTGAGTTTCCATGTATCTGCAAGCTCCACGTCACAAAATATGAGAAACTGTAAGCTTGAATTATATACATACATACTTGAACCATATCTCTGAATTTTTGTAACCATACCTGTATCTGTACTCTGTCAAGTCTAGTAAGATCGAAAACTGTATAATCATATCCTTCAAGGCAGACAGACCTCATTCTTGACGTTATGTAGAATGGAGAAGGAGCATAAGTTGTACTCCAATCACCTCCTGCCCTGCCAATAACAACAAATAGTCATCAGTCACCGTGTTTTCAACAGTATATATGTATGTATGACTTACTAATTTGAATTAAGCTTATGAAGGTGTACATTACACTACCTGTAACTAACCAAGTTAGCAGCCAGGGTTATGGGTTGATCTCCTCTTCCAATACCTTGTTCTTGAACAAATATGGGCACCCTTTTGCCTTTGAAGTTCATGTGAGAAAACTGCTCCCCAAAGCCGTAAAACCTCTCCTTCTCATCACTTGCATATGTCAACCACACTCTATTGAACTCTTCTGGTTTTGGGATATCCAAGTCTCCTATCTCTTCCTCCACTGAAGAGACTAGCAGAAACCCTCTTGGTCTAGAAAGGTACCAACACCAACCCAGTCTCTTTTTCCTATTACTCCGGCTCCTCTTGAAGCCCTGGTACCCTCTTGAAACTGTTTCAGAGACTTGGTTGCGGGAGGTGAAGTTAGGTTTCTCAATCTTCACCTGAAACCCAACCTCATGCTTTGTTTTCTGATTGAACAAAATCCAATACCTTGCATACACAGAAGGTCCTTTTGCCTCAAACTGCATAGTTGCTTTAATGCCATGCCTTTGAAACCTTTTACTCTTCTTAGTCATATTGAAAAGCCTTCCTGTGATCATCAAAGTAGGAAGCTGAATCTCTTGTGCATCAGTTTTCTTTTCCAACCTTCGATACACAGAAGGAGAATCTGGCACTTCACATTCCAAATGATGATCAAATTGACTATTGATCACCCCAATATCCTCAATAATCCTAATATCCTCAATGGTTTGGTGATTGCAAACCATATGAACATCTTTGTCTTTGACAAGAAAGGATCCTCTACTTTCTTCCAATTCTGTGTCAACCAGTGCGGCTGAGACAAAAGCCTGTCCGGGGATAGTAGACCAAATGGGTCTGGTTTGTTGAGAAAGGTGCGAAATTGAGAGGTGCCCTCCATTGTTGGAGGTCCAAGAAAGCTGAAAATCACTGCCAATTGAGAAGGTCTGATCCGAAGGAACTCTTTTGGAATTGAAGAAGAGAGAACCTTGGACATAAGGGATGGTGGTTGAAACTGAAGAAGGGAAAGGGTTGTTGAAATGTTTATGGTGCTTTTTAGTAATCTTTAGAATCGCCATGGCAGAAAATTTAAAACTGAAAGTTTAATACAATGGTTGGTTGAAAGTGAAACCTTAAAATATGAGTTCTTGAGATACCTTTGAAGCTTTGTATTGAGTTCGTTTCTTTGACGCATTTGAAAGAGGGAGGTAAAGTATTTTGGCCTGTTTTGTATAAAACGGTCTTTGGTATGAAACACATAGTTTGACTTTACTTGAATTACATATCAGGACACAATACTTCAGCAACCAAAATTGTTTGGTTTCGCAGTGGAGAAAGCACGATTCATTTCCTTCTTTTCCATTTAGTTTTGGTGTTTTGGATTTGTATTTTTTGTATAGTGATTCGTTGTTAAATTATTACCAAGAAATGATTTGTCAGTTCATCATAAAAGCAGGTGGGCCTTAACTTTTATGGGAACATCACACTGTGTGAGAGCAGTTTGTGTTTACAGTTTGGATGTTTTCCTACTTATTTGATATCTTAATTTGTGTTTTTAACCGTCAAAATCATGAAAAGTTTGGATAATAAGAATGGAGATATTTAAGTGGCATTTGATGTATATTTTTCTATAGCAACATTAAAGGAAAAACTGAATTTTTAATTTTTTATAGTTTCGATTAAACGTGGATAAATTTGATTTTTAAACTTTAAAATACAACAAAATTGGGAATTAAATCTACATATAACTTTTAAGTTTCGAGATAGAAATAGATCGATATAAAAATTCTTAACTGTCGTTGGCTAAAATTAAAGGAATTAAAGACACGGTTTTTTAAATAATTTTATTTTTTATTTTGTTCAATTCTCTATTTTAGTCTTTTATTTTTAAAATGGAGACATTTAAAAAGTCTATAACTTTAGTTGATTTTCAATTTTGCATATGCTTTATTTTATTTATTTCAGTCTAATAGAATCCTAAATTTAATATATTCGTTTAAGATACCATTAAAAATGATTTAATTAATTAAAATAAAAAATAAAGTAGACAATTTTAAGGATTGCATAAAAATTATATAATTTCTAGAATAAATAGATTAAATATCTCTATTTTAAAATAGAAAAATCAAAATTATTGATTGAATAAAATAGAGATGTGAAAACTATATTTAAGTTTTTATTTCTATATTAAAAGTCAACATTTTTTAGAGTGCAAGAACCATGTTTAGAAAAAGAAAGTACAAATGTTGTATCATTCGCATAATAATTAAGTTTATCCTTTTTGGGGGATATATTAAGCTTCACCAATATTAAGTATTTATGCAACTCAATAATTGAAGGGAAAAAGGACAGTTAAAATAGCCAGAAATAACGTTTTAAGAGATGAAGTTGAATCTTCCCTTGATTGTGGAACAATTCTGATTATGAATCTTCCCTTAGTGTTGGAGAATGTTCCCAGTACAGCATCCATCAAAGGCACGTGATCATCTTTTTTTTTTTTTTTTTCAGTTTTTGTTTGTGGTTTGAGTTGGGACGTTTTGTTCGTTACTTCCTCTGGTCATTCAAACTGAATCTGGTCTTGTTACGAAGAAGATTCAATATTTGATAATTCAACTTCAATATTTTTATCAATAATTGCATTTAAGCATTTAAATTTCCAATATGGTTTTTGTTAAGAGGAGTGTCAAACTATGAAAGCCCAGACACGGATATGGATACGGATATGACACGGATAAGAATACGGAAATACAGCTAAATTGAAAATTATAGGACACGGACACAGTTATGTATAAATTAAAATGTAGTAATATATTTTGTTATATGAAAAAAATCAAGAAAAACATTTATAGAAATGGTATAAAAAAAGATGTACTTATGTAAACCATAATGTTTAACTTTTACATTTATTCATCTTCTTTAGAAAATACAATTTTTAATTCTGGTTTATCAAGAGATAAGCTAGCAATATCGAGAAATCTATTGTCATCCAATGAAAAATCATCTCCTGCAATATCCCATAATTTAGTCACCACTTTACGCCTTCTACTTGAGTTCACGAATGCTTTGTTACTGGTTCTAACTCATATTTATAGAATTTATTTTTCAAATTATACATTTTTTTAAGGAAAAAATATATTATTTATTCTTAATTTCCTTTTTTATTTATAGATTTTCTTAAGATTTTTATATATATTTTTATTTAAATGATTTGTTTAAGATTTTATGATTTTATTTGAGATTTTAGTTAAGATTTTCTGTGAAATAAGAGTTTTATTTGAGATTTTAGTTAAGATTTTCTGAAATAAGATTTTTATTTGAAATTTTAGTTAAGATTTTCTGTGAAATAAGGGTTTACAGAGTGAACCGCGTCCCTCCGGCGTGTCCAAGGAGTGGACCGCGTCTCCTCCGACATGTCCTGGAAGAAGGCGGTATCTGGTCCATACAGCTGCGTCTGACACCGTATCGTGCACGCACTGCGTATTTGCGTCGTCGGCATGTTGGAAGCGCAAACGACTCGATTTTGGCCGTATCCGAGCTTCACAGGTGTCAAAGGATTAAAATTTTAGATACATTCTAACAGATAATGTGAATGTTCCAAAGCCAAATCCATTAATAAGATAATATAATTAGTTTTAAAGTTTGATGATCCCGTCACAATTTCATTATACTCTTGAAAGTTTTATATTACTTATATTCAAGATAAAAAATAACTTATATACACAATAAGATTCAATATACAAACATCAAGATTTATACAATATATGAGATGTTATGATTAATCCAATACTGTAGAGATTTTTAAAAATGTAGGATGGGGGTTAGCAAACTAAAAAAATGATACTACAAAGATTTTTAGATAATATTATACATTTTTTGTTGTTTACGCATCAATTTACTTTTAAGAACTTTCAAAGTGGCAAAGTTAACTCACATGCATTGGTTTGAACTTCCTGGGTTTGTTGCAGTATAAATTTGTCACTTTCTCCCTCCCCTTACAATTATGGTCTCATCTCTCATAGAACTTTCACATTGTAATTTAATAAACTATTTCAATATTATTTTGAATTAAATTTTTTATTCAAAAGGCTTATCTAGGAATCTTTGTTTTTTATGTTGTCGTTTGATTTTTTTTTTCTAACTAGGAAGGTTTTAAAAACTCTGTAGTGGTGCCTGTTCTCTTTTTTCTCTATTCATCGGTTTAACTTTCACACTTCTCAATTTTGTTGCCTCATATCAATCAATCCAAGTGATTCTGGTTACATTTTGGAGAGCTTCCACCATTTTCATTCACAACTCGTTTAGGCCACAACACATCAGAAATCTCTCTCTTATCAAATTTTTTTTTATGTTTAAGGTTATTGTGCAATCCCAATAAACATTTACTAATGGTATCTTTTCTCTAAAATATTTGAAGTTTGTAGCTTTAATTATCAGTTCATGTTAACACGAGAAAATACAAGAGCTAATGCATTTAAATAGGAGTATATCAAGAGTAGAGGGCTGATCAAAACACACATTGATTTACAGTTTACAAATTTGTGGTACATAATACATTTGACTATGTTAATTTTAGGAACTAAATGTTCTACATGTAAAATTTCAAAGATGTATATTTCGAACTATAATACTTATTTATTTCTCATTCTAGAGATGTAAAAAAAAGTAACTAAATGAATTTCTAGCCAAACTGCAGTAAAATTTACAACTTCTTACCACTTTATTTATGATTTCTCACACTCTTCTTACCACATCATTTATATTATTTATATAACTTCATAAACTTTTTACCTCAATAAAATAATTCAAAAATAATTTCTTAAATAGGTTTATAGATTAGTGGGACACATTCCTGAGAATAAAGTTTGGTAATAAAACCATCGTGTGTAACTTATACTAAAGATTAAAACTTGCTAATAAATCTTCACGTACCTATTTTTTAATTATCATCATGATAGAAACAGTTTCTATTTATTTTTTATTATTTTAAAAATTACTTATTTAAATTAAAGTCTTATATTTTACTCTAGATCCAAATCAAACAAACTCGATTGCTCCTAAGCAAAACTACTTGATGTAGTTAACTAATTGCAGTACCAAGAAAGCTACAGAAAAATTGGGAGGAAGATATAGAAATAAATTGCATCTAATGTGCATTATTTACATCAGGAAATTGGTTAGAACTCAAGAGGATTTTTTAAACCTTGAACAAGTAAAAATAGTTGAGCTGGGACAATTCCGCTACTTCAACGCAAACGAACCCTATTGCTCCTATGCAAAACATTTAGCTAACCACGATCTATTCAAGTTCCAAAACTCTTCAATAACACAGCACAACTGCTATAATCAAGCATCTTCTTTTAAAAGTTTAGCTTCAACCAAAACTCGAAAGATAAAACTCATACCAAATTACGCAATAGCTCAGAAACTCCTCCGCAAAAATACCTGCTAAAGAAGAGTTTTTCAAGCATACGCACAAAAATTTCAAATCAAACATAGTTAAACTAATCTTTGACTAACAGTTGCATGCATGTAGAAACAACACTTACAAAGGTATCTGCTGGCTTCCTCAGTCAAGCAAATCGGAGACTGAATTCTTCCTAAATCCATCAACTTGAATCAACTGGTATGCCAAAGATTTAGTGGGCAATATGCTATCAGCTCTTAACCTGTCCCTAATCCCATAGGCTGGAACCTTTGCATTTATATAGGCGTTCAATAGAAGTTGGTACATCCTTGGTCTAGATGGATAATCATCTTGTTTCATTCTATAGAAAATCTTTTCTGAGTTATGAATGTCACCCCTCTCAGCATACTGCTGCAAAATAGTTAGGTAGGTGGAAAACATCGGCTTCATCCGACTCTGCTGGGCTGCCCTGTGAAGAATAGAGTCAGCCTTCTCCACTTCCCCGGCTTGGACATATAGTTTCACCATTGCATCCCAGCTAAGTGGGCCTATTCGGCACCCGCTATCTCCCATTCGCTTAATGAGATCCTTACCCTTAATTAGCTTGTTATGATTTGCATAAACCTTCAGTAGTACAGAGCCGGTCCTGGAAGAAAGCTTCCTTTTCTTTATCATTGTCTCAAAAACATTCTCTGCTTCATCAACCTTATTCAACTTTCCCCAAGCTTCAATTGCCACAAGACTCTCATCATGCCAAGGGTTTGTCTCACACACCTTCCAAACTCTTTCCACTTCATCCACCTTTCCTAAGTTGGCATAGAGGGGAAGCAAAATTTGGCATAGCCACCGATTCCGGTTTAAGTTTTCACCTTCCATCTCCTTCAATAAGGTTTCAGCTTTATCTTGAAGCCCAGCTGAGATGTAGTGCCTAGCCAAAACAGCCTGTGTGTTGATGTCTGGTTCAATGCCTTGAGCTTTCATTCTATCAAGAATTTGATCCATTCCATCAATATCTCTGGACTGGCCTTTTGTGTCTATTAAGATTGAATAAGTAAGAGAAGAAGGTTTTATATTCTCATTTTCCATCAACAATAACACATCAGCTATTTTCTTCTTGTTATTCCTCTTATACAAAAGTAACATCTGATTGCAAGCAAATACTGTAATAGAAAAGTCCAAATTCTTCATTTTATTGAAAACTTCCTCTGCTTTCTTCACATTGTTCTGACTGACACAGTTAGCCAATAACGTCCGATGCATTAACTCTCTACTACAAGATTCTGGAATAGTCTCAATGTAAACCTCTGCCTTATGTAAGCCACGTGTTCTGGCAATTAAATCAAGGCGAACCGCATGATCTCTTTCAAGAAACTCAAACTGGTTTTTTGACTCGAGCCACTCTGAGAGCTACATAACCAATCATAAAAAAGATTTAAAATTTGCATTACGAAACATTCTCGTAAACCAGAAAATAAAAAATAGTAAATATATCTAACTATTAATGTTTTAAATTACAGTTGCAAAGACCTTCAAAACCATAATGCTGCAACTGCAATCGTACATGTAGGGCACAATTTAAAACCATGTTAAGTTGCTAGTTACGAATTATTTGAACAGAAACATATATAGAATGCATTTCTAGAAAAATAAGCAATGAGACAATAATTATATCAAATGAATTGTTGAAAATATGACCGGAAGAATGTTTGCATTCTAAACAGGAGAACAAATTATTATAAACATTTGCAACTAATCAGTATACAAGACATGAATCTTCTTACCCTGCAGCCCTACAAATAATAATAATAATAAAATTGAGCAAACAGTTCACGTAAAACTAGGAATGGTTCATGTTTCATCTGCATCAACAGGAAGAGTATTCTAATTCCATGGCTAATTATGCGGGAGAAAAATAAAAAGGGACAGTACGTGAAAGAAAAAGAAGAGCACCAACAAGATTCTTCATAAGGGAGACAGCCATAATTAAGTTGAAAGAGCACTTAGGTGATAAGCCAGTGGCCGAAAAAGCTCAAAATCCAAAAGATAAGCTAGAAAGCTAATACTATCCAACGTCAACCTTAGTAAGTACAAATAATCTGAGGAACAGAGTCAAAAAAATGTTTTCAAGCAATTATTTGCCAAAACTTGAACCATGCACAATTAATTCTTTGTTGAAGGAACTGGATACCAAATCTGATTCCTGGAATATTATTAACACTGAAAATTTTCACCAATTTAAGTATAAATAAACAAAAATAATTAAAAGTTACCAATTTAGTATCCTTCCAACCTCAATCCCCATGATAGCATCATTAAATATTGGAACAAATACAATTACCTTAGAATATTATAATTTATATTGTATTAGAAGAGTTAGAAGAACTTAAGCATTCTTTTCTCGGATGGACTTGTACTGGTTGGATAATACTTGTGCCTAGATGGATAATACTTATGCCTAGTTGGATAATACTTGACCTATATTATTAGTATTTGTTTTTTGGGATAAAACGAGATATTTATTGAGATAGAGAAATACATTACATAAACAAAGGAAGACAAGGAATCCTCCCAAGCAAAAGAACATATTAGATAACTAAGGACAAAAAAACAAAATCAACAAAAAAGTATATAATAAATCTTCCACGTCTCTTAAGATATTTGTTAATGTGAAAATCCATTAAAAATGCCGCGAGCTTTATGCCAAACAAAGAGTTTTGCTCCAACGAAATGCATCAAATTGTAGCAAAGATTTACATTGCACAAAAATTTATAATAGGAGTGGATATTGAAAAATAAAGACTTTGAATTATACTACCTTGCCTATTTTTCTGTATTATGCATTGGAAAGATATGTTCATATCACAAAACTTGGAGCACCAACTGTTATTCATACTCTAATCATAACTCAGACTAAATAGAAAACAAAATCATGAGATGAGAAAATATGGTAACTGATCATTAAGAGCTAGTAAGGAAACAGAGAACAAATTCTAAAGAATATAGTGATATTTTCATATACTCTAATACTTTCCCTCATGCTAAAGCAAAAGCTCACTATGCTTCAAACCTTTTTTCCTAAAAAAAAAAGTCAAACAGTAATACAGCATAGATTGAGACGGTACAATGACAGGATTAAGATGATTCTCTAGTATTGCCTCTAGGTCAGTTGATCCCTCGGGTAAAGTCATGTGGCCAGCTGATATACCTCAGGGAAACTTTTGAGGCGAAGCCAGGATGTTTCTGTGATCTCACGGAGCACATTGCAAATCATAAGGGTACAAATTTCAGTGGAGGTCATAGGTCAACAAGCGAGTCCAAACTGCCTTGAACTGTAGAAAGATGAGGCATGAAGTGCCTGAAAGATGTAGTGATGGCAGACTATGGGTGAGGATTTTCAAGGAAAATCTGGAACAGTTGACGGCTTCTAAAAGAGAGGCTCCATATGTCATGCAGGATGGGAGATGCATTAGAAAAGCTTAACAAAGAATGTGCATGTAGAGTCCATTATTGAACTCAAGATCATCAGGGCTTAACCTGCCTTGATGGAGTGACTTAGATACAAGGGTCAACAGCAGGTGGTGGACAGTGGCAGTAGTCTGAGGCAAAGATGAGGTCAAAATGGCCTCAATATAGAGGAGGGCCACCAGCGAAGGTGATAAGGGGAGGAGATGGCCAAAATGAATATACTCTTGTAACTTCTACAAGGTTGTCACACTTGGAGATCATAAACCAAATATAAACAAAGGTGTTATGGCTCACTAGAGATGTCATGAACGTGGATGGTGGTTGAAACAGACAGACTGACAGTATTTAATTGCAATAAACTAAGAGTTAGAATGGTTTAGCCAGAGGATGAGGGCTAGATTCTGTTAGAACTTAAAGAGTACTGATACAATAATTGAGTATGTTAGATGATTCTGTTAAGATACAATAATTGGGCTAAGCTCGTTCCTCATACTAGATAAAAATGTACCTTGTTTGTTAGTATAAATAGGAGTATAAGGATTAGTGCTTTATATCAAAACAATATTACAACTATTCATAGCTGCAGTAGTTAAATTTTTACATTTTCTGGTTTCTATTTTTCCCCCACCACAACTCTTCACGTTAAACACGTATTGTTCATTCACAACAACTGTTGGCTAGCCTTTTTCAGTCAACATTACTGTTTACTTACTATAGAAGTTTTTCTTGCAAGTACAATTTACTACCAACATTTTCTAGTGAATATTGTTTACGAATATTGTTTACTGCCAATATTTTTCCATCGACTTTCTTTCTTTATTGAGCTTAAGTCAGCTAACATTACCATTCACCATCAACGTTTTCCAATGAGTTTCTTTTTTTTTTTACTTCTGACAAGCTTTTTCTGGCAGGAATCTGTCACTAGTGGCATCACCTTGAAGTGCAATGACTATTTTTGCTCACCAACATTTGTCGTGACCTCAACATTTTTGCTCCCCAGCAGCAGTTGTGCTCTCCAAGCATGTTTTTCCTTTTGGCCACTGCTGTATCCTTGGAGCATTTTTGCTTTTCAACAACTGTCATCTCCTCTTATCACTCTTGCTTTCTAGTAGTTGCCATGTCCTATGAGCCTTTTTTTTTTCTTTCTGGCAGCTGTTGTGTTGTCTGATCATTTTTGCTTTCCAGTAGCCCACTGCATTCTCTGAGCATTTTTTGCTTTCCAGCAGTCACTATGTTTTCTGGTATTTTTTGCTTTCCGCCAACTGTCGTGTCAACTACCCATTTTTGTTCTTTGTGAATTGTCATATCCTTTTGACAATCTTTAATAAGCTTGATTCATATGATTTGAGGGGAGTGATAAAATTATGATTTGAAAGGACGAAACATATTGAAGATTGATTGTCTCTTTGACAAAGAGAAAGACACATCCAAAAAATATCCACTAGCTTTGTCATTATTTACTTTGTCAGCTTTGGCATTCAATTGGTAGGCATGTTACTAAGTCTCTCAAGAAGTCTTGTGTTGATGACATTTGTAACAAACTTGTCTCATATGATACATATGCTCCAGCTTGGAGAGAATGCTAATTACATTAAATAGGAATATATAATATGATTTGATAGGGAAATATCTTACCAAATATTTCCCATTATTAGAGATTATTTTGTTCATTATCATTGTATCTCTTCTTCACTATAAATAAGAACTCTCACGTACGTACCTACACACATAATTTATTATATTTCTTCCCGCTTTATCTCTTCTCAACATGATACCAGTGCGATACCCTCTCCCCGTGAACTTATTTTTCATTAATCCTTTCAACAACACTCAAAATGAGAGTTTCAAGGAAATGATATTACCAAAAGAATCAATGATAAGAAAACATTGGGAGCCATTTGGTTTGAAAAATGCTAACTGTTTTCATCTTCTATTTCCACTTGTAATTACATAAAGGTCACCTGTTTGTTTTTTAAGCCTTGTTTTCAAAGTTTTGAAATGAAAACAATAAAAAATCATTTTTTTATGTTCTCAAACCAAATCTCTGAAAACAAAAAATATGAAATTTGTATTATCATTGAAGGGGAAAACAAAATCCAATAACAGAAAATGTTTTCTCCAATTAAACATATTTTCCGCAAATATAAGTAAGGACCAATGGCAATTTCAGTTAGTTAATTAATTTCAAATTTCAAACACCAAAAGGCATAATGTACAAACAATTTAAACTTAGCTCAAATACCTGCAAAGCTCTCCCAAACATCTTTCGCCTTCGAAGATAAAACGTGGCATGTGACACCTCCTCTCTGGTTAGTTCATTCCCTTCTGCTAACCACTTCTCCAGAGCCACATGAATAGACACACCCGGAACATTCATGATCTCATTTAATAGTTCAGATTCAACCCTTCCACGACGCGGTTTTCCTTTCTCCTTGACCACCTCATCAACCTCGTTGTGAGGCTCCTCTACATTCTCCCTGTCACCATCGTCATCCGATTGGTCGGCATCAGAAGCTAAAAGACTGTCAATTTCATTTCCATCACCAGCAGGTCTCCCCAGCTCGGAAAACCCATCCTCCAAATCATCATCATCTTCTTTGGTGCTACTAGAAGAAAGTTCGCGTCTCCACACAGTAGAATCCAGTGATGCACTTTGCCTCGAATAAAAACGCGTATTGCACAGCAACAGTCCACCATTAGTTATTCCATGAGACTCGGTGATACCACTCTCTTCTTCCACACAATTAGTTGACGCTAATTGGAGAAAAGAAGTTCTCACATTATACCCTCGGATCCTATGCAAACAATGCACAATAAACAATCACTTCCAACTCTTCCTGATATTGAAATATGAACTAATGAAATTACCATGCCACAGGGAAAATAATTTAAAGAACGTGTAAAATTTTAACTGTAAAAAGAGGAGAGAAAAGGGGAAATGGGTTGCGTTTGAAATGGAGCAGTTAGCGAAAGAGTAACGAATAGATAGAGATGGCTTGAGAAGGAGAAGGGTTACCTGAGAGGGATGGAAGCTCGACGAAGAGCCCACATCGGTGCTTTCGAAGGTGAAGAAACAGTGAAGAAGCAGAAATGGAAGGGAAGTGCTAAACCTCTAATCAAAACCCTTCCAATATAAGTATATATATATATTAAAAAATATAATGCAATAGACAAACGATGAATTAATTTTAATACAATTTTTTTTACAGTAAGCAAAATAATATCAATTTCTAGTTATATAAAAGTTACTTTTGTTAGTACAAATAAACAAACCTTAGGTTTTATTTTTGTTGTATAAATGAAAAGACATTTTTTAAATGATTAAATTTATTTCCTCCTTCCATTTCTATTTATAATTATAATAAAATATAAATAAAAAGTAGTGTATTTTCGTGTCATTACACAGTTTATAATAAGAATAATAAGTGTAGATTTTAATAGGGTACCTCTCAAATACTTATATACTTATGCTCATAGTTTACATAAGTAAAAGTTAATAAATTAATAAAAAATTAATTTGAAAATGAATACAAAATTTCATTTTTGGATGGTGATTAATTTTTTATAGAATAAAATATGTTTTAGTACTATATTAATTATGTATTAAATAATTAATTATTTAAGTATAATAAGAAAAAAAATCTTAATTCATTAAATTTAATTATGTTAGTTTTTTTTAACTTTGTTGAAAGGTTATGTTAAATATGTACATGAAATTACTTTATCAACCTTTACGTGTCCTTATTCATAGAACCTAATGAATAAATTTTAAATACAATTAAGTGTTTCACATTCAATCACAAGGATTAAAGAAAAAATGAAAGTTATAGTAGACCATTTGTTAGATTTATTAAGAGTGTTGTGAAGAACTGTTTATGGAAGCTAATGCGAACAAAGATGGTGCAATTATGTGTTGTCATTGGAAAGGAAAATGTTTTTAAATCATTCTTGACCACATTTATTTTCAATTGTAAGTGTTATTATGAAAATAGAGAAGTGTTTGTGACCTCTCAAAGATTGAGGAACTGGGAGGTTGTTTTGTAGTTGTTAAAATTAGAGGGTAAGGGTAAGGTTAAGGTTTCAAATATTTAAATTGTCTTTTTTCTTCTCGTTCTTTGTTTCTTATTGTTTGTTTGATTTTGATTTTTAATTTATGATTATCTTATTTTGATTTTTTATAGACGATATTTTTAGAAGAGAAGAGTGTGCACTTGATTATATTTGTTAAGCGAATATTTATGATGGGAATTGTGATTAAGTGCTTAAAGAGCAAAAGAAGAAAATTGCATACTTACACACAAAAAAGTTGAACAAGGAGAGTAGAGAAAGAAAGAAAAAATTGTCATATTGTTTAGTTCAATGTTTTGGATTATTGGTTGTATTGGTAAGGTATATTTGAATATGTAGTGATAAAGTTAGGATTAGGGGATGAAATTGGATTTGTGAGTTTTTTTTTTATATGCAATGTTAGTATGATTATTAACATAGTCAATTGGCAAAGTTCACTTTGTAATTCACACTCCATTTTTGTGTTCATTTCTGATAGTAAATTTTAATTTGTTTGTTTCCTAAATTAATAAAAAAACAATAATTTTTTTCTTAAATTATTGATGACCGTCAACAACATCAATCTCCAACCTATAAAAGAAGTCTTAAAAAGCACAAACTTAATAACACTAATGAATTTTTGTAAAAATATAATTACAAATAACATTCATAATAAAAGAATACCCACATAATTACAACATAATAAATTTTAATTCTAACAAATATTATTAATGTATTAAACAATAACTACATAGTTGAAATGTATTTGACAATAATTACATCTCCAAAATAATTGAAAAATTTATTATGAAAATATTGAATTGAAAGTTTCGTTGACATTTGAACTGATAGACCGAAAGATTGAGAGACTTTGATATTTGAATTATCTACATCCATTAAATAGACTAGAAATTTAGAAGGTTGACATTGATTTCTTGTTTCAACAGATAATTCACGTAATATTAGAAAGTATAAATAGATCATCAAGACATTAACAAATATTCAAGTCAATTAAATAGAGTTAAAGCTCAAAAATAAAATCCAATCCAATTATGTTTAATTAATTAATTAGTTATTTGTTTTATTTATAAATAACCATGAAAAAGAAACAATGAGTCATTAGAATGAAATTAAAGTATTGGGTCCAATAAGTCCATTATTTACTAGTATAAATAATAGTACATTTAATTTAATAGTTAGAACAAATAACATTTAAGACAAAAATTGACTTAAACTTCAAAGAACTTTTGCAGGTGCATCTATCAATCGTTCACCATATCGAGAGATAATTGTTGAGTATCTGAGAGAACAAGTGTGAAGCAAAAGATGAAGGTTGCCATAACCGTGAAGTAAAAAGAAAGTAACTATTCCCAATATTTACAAGTACAACATTATTTTATATATATATATATATATATATATATATATATAAGATTGTATAAATTCAAAATCATTTTAATATCTCATTATATACACTAATAAAAAAATGTGTTAGTTTTTGTTTTGATAAGTGTTTTTAAATTTGAACGTGTTTTTGGTGTAAATAAATATTAAATATCTTAAAGAAACAAATACGAGTATAAGTTATTTTAGTTTAAGCTAACAATGATTTACCATTTTCAACTTATATTTTGATTTCTCTTTAAGATTTATATATTTCAAAATATTTAATTTTAGTACTTAATTCATTGTTAAAAGAAATACAACATATTTATGATTATAAGAAAATCAACATTTTAATTAAAGAAATAAAAGTAAAACCTAATCCTTTTTGTTTACTTTAGATTTTATAATGACAAATTTAGAATTTAAAGAGAAGATGAACCTTTGTTTAAAACTAGAGGAATTATAAACCGTAAGGGTTAGTTATAGTAACTTGATAAAAATACTCTTTATAAATAATTCATGTGATTTTAAACCAATGGAATAAGTAAATGTGTAAAGATTTGAAAAATGTAAATTGTAGAAATGAATATTCCTACTTCATTTCCTTGATTATGCCTGATTCATTGAAATATAATAATCATTGTTTCACTTAATATCAACTACAATTTGACCTTTATTAGCTTTTGAAGGTTCGAATTCAAATGAAAATTTAGTCAATACCAAAGACATATATGCATAGTAGTTGTATTTATAACATAAAATCCTACAAACGTGGGTCATAGAAAAAGGACCTATGTTCCTAGCCATGTCAATCCTATAGGCTCGTGCTTTTACAATCGTGGCTGATGCAACTGACTTTGGGGAGATGACCAGTTTGGGAAGGTATAACTTAGTGCATGGAGCAGCATTTTATATGACAATTCAAGTGATGCATAACT
>Ga0123342_1001233_pt1 | contig 42980 bp, 23 predicted proteins | sample Turbeawhitnodule_FD_89960 | JGI IMG/M metagenome (GOLD analysis project Ga0123342, IMG submission 89960) | Root nodule microbial communities of legume samples collected from Mexico - Turtle bean Mexico white nodule | ecosystem: Host-associated > Plants > Roots > Nodule | place: Mexico: Nepantla...
ACATAGGAGAGGAAGAAGTCCTGGACGGAGGAGGCACCGCAGTCCAGTTAGAGATGGCAGTGAGGAGAGGCGCGCCAGAATTGAGCAGTGGAACAGGGAGAAGGAAGAGCAAGATCCTGGAAAGAAGACTAAAGCAGAGGACATCGACATTGGTAACAGTGGCCGGTCTCGGAATGCTAGCAGATTTCATGGGCAGGAACAGCAATCTCCAAATGAGGAATATTGATCTGTTTTTGTTGTTACGGTTTGTGTTCTATCCCTTTTGTTTGCGTATTCATTTAGAACTAGGCAGGATATTTTATTCTAGAGCAGTGGAACAGGGAGAAGACCACAGCTCACCACCCATTTTCCACTGTGCAGGTGGTGCAGGTGCACTTCTCTAATATATGGAATGTGTTCCTTTCTTCCTCCCTCCCTTTCTTTTACTTTTTGGATTTTCCATTTTTTAATAGACATGTGGATGTTTTTCCAATTTATCTAGGTTATTCATAACGTTTCACTGTTTGTGCAACTTACGTAGGTTATTCACAGCATTTCATTGTTTTGAACCATGTTTTTAACAATCTTTCTGCATTATTTGATCACTCTTCAGTATAGAATGTACTAAAAATACTGATCAGCGGAACCCTTTTGTTGTTTCTACTATATGTACGAAGGTCAGCTAAAAACTTGTGCATATTTGCTTTTTCCTTCTTTGTTGTTCCTACAAGTGTCTTATAATTCCCCTAGCCAAGAATTTTTTTTTGGATCTATGAAAATAGTTGTTTTGCTGTCATTCAATCCTTCCCTGTTTCACAGATTTCAAAATAGCCTTACGGCATTCTAGCTAATATAGTCCTTTAAAATATAGTCTCCTCTTGTTGAGTAGAGTTTTGTAACTTTTTCCATGGTCCTCTTCTGTCATTAGAAAATGGACGTCCTTTTTCTCAAGTGCTTAATTGTTCAAATTCATCGGGTCTCACTCTTGTTTAATGTATGCATCACTTTACAGTCAGGTACACTAACCAACATCATACACGAAGACTAATGAACGACCAGTTTCAACTCTTTCATAGGGTTTATTTTATTTTATTTCAATTAGTTCTTTTTTTTGTTTTGCCTCATAGAAAATTGAAAAATTTAAACAGTATGATGTTACGTTGTTATGAGTTTTGCAGGTTCAGGTATCCCTGCATCTAAAGAAACAAGCACTTTTGTTAATTCCAGTTTACCATGGAATGTGTACAGGTTCATTCTTCTTGGTATGCTCTTTGGAGGATGTTTTAATGGGTCTTGAGCTGGCAACTAATCGTGTAGGAGTAGGATGAATTTGTAAGAGAAAACTTCTCTCATTTGCAGGCTGAGGAAGATGCTTTTCTTTTCTTTTTTTGGCAGATTAGTATGTGTTTATCCTTTAGATATCTATTGGTACCCACCTTTCAACTTAATTTTCCGCCGTTTGTAAATTGTTTCTTTTATGATACAGCTCTCAGACACCAAAACACTATCGCCTAACAGAATGAGGAAAATTGCTTTATTTTATATCTATATCTTTTATGCAAGGGAGTAAAATTGATTAGTCCTTTTAAAAGAAATAATTTTTTACAACTATGAAATGATAAATGACTAATGCAGGAATCATTTTTCAATCAATTTAATTGGTGTATATAATTTAATGTTTTTTAATTTAGAATTAGATAGTGGCAAAAAAAAAATTGTTGAATTTTTCTAATCACAAAATATGGTGTTCGAATCATTACAATGAAGTGTGGGAGGTTTTACGAAATGTAAATCGTCGGTACGAGTTTTGAGGAAAATATCAACGTTACGCCTTGCTTTTACATGAAATTTTTTTTATGCTTCTCGCTTTTATTATTCCAAGAAATTAAATTTAGAGTAAAATATTGAAAGCACAACCTTTGGGTCTCTTATGAAATTTTTTAAAAATAAATTGATTTTTAATATTTAAACAAAATGAAGTGTTTTTAATAATCTTTAATATTTTTTTTCAGAAGCCCTTTGAACATTAGATATTAATAATATCAATACTTGATGAAAGTACTTATACATTGACGTGAAATCTATCGGTAATTCAACATTAACACGAACCAATTAGTGAATTTAACGTTTATAAGTTATTATTGAGTGTTGCCACATATGATTGACTACATAGACAAAAACAAGTTTTATTTTTAACGAGAAGATTGATGTATAATTTCGGTTCAATAATTAATTATAGTTGAATATTAAGTGAGCATTTTTTCTTTAATACGTCCGTGTTCCAATTACAACATCTAAGGGGGACTAACAGAAGTAAGTCAAACTTCTAAAATGACGAATAATCATTGTAAATTCTATTTTTGACAAGTTTAATAATATTTTCGTCTCCTTGAAATACATATGCGACATTTACTACCTTTGAAATACCACAACTTTATACGAATTGAATTTGAAGCTACAAGATGAATTTTCAAATTCCATATTCCTTAACTAGAGAAGCAAATTATATTTACAAATTCAAATTTGACCTAAACATAAAAATTAACTATTATCACTATCATGACGCAATAATACCCTAAACCATTTTATGCTTAACATAAAACTTAATCCATAATATGACATTACTGCAATAATATATTACAAATATTAATTTAGTTACCAAGTTATTCTAAAATATTATCGTCTTCGAGCCCTCAAAATTTTCCTTTGATATTAAGAAATTTAAAATAACAACTATAAATAATGAACGAAAATAATAAACACTTTTAATGTTATTAACCAAACAAATTTTTTAATCCTGATAAATTTTAGTAGGTACTATGTAACCAAACACTTTAAAGAATGTAATATGTAACCCCAGTGGCATAAATTATAGAAAGTATCTAAGAGGAAGCTGCAAAAGATCTAAGCGCAACAATTTAGACATTAAGAAAGGTTCTCATAACATATCAAACAAAACTTCCAAAACATGCATTCACCATGACACTTCAAGGGTTACTAGGCCAAAAACCAAGGACATAATCCTAACGTCCTTAAAATACTCTATACAAATAGCGAAAAAATAAAGAAGAATAAGCTAACAAACTGCAAAAATATCACTGGCCACCGTGCTTTGCCTTGTTATGTTGTTGCAGACCACTATCGGAGTTGAAAGACCTGGTGCACAAACAAAATATTTAAATTAGGTCACGATGAATTTATTTAATAAAGCTAAGCTTTTGGGATTTTGTAAAAAGATCATACTTGCTGCAGCTTTTGCAACTGAGTCCTCCGGACTTGGGACTCTTGGCTTCACTGTTGGGAGTCTTTCCACCTTTCTTCGCAGAGTGTGGAGTTCCTACATTTCCAGTTTTCTTACCATCTAAATCACAAATTAAAGCAAAGGTTATTCATGATATTCATTAACTACAGTAGGAAATATAAAACACATTCACTAACAAAGAACAGATGTAAAAAGGGCATTTACAAAGATTTAGCAAGAAATCATTAAATATAAGCTTATGTGTGTTTACATATACACGCATATTCTCACCATTCTTTTCTGGAGTAGCATTTTTTGCTTTCTTGGAGGAAACAGGAGTTTTTGATGCAGACTCATTTGGTCTCTTCTTTCCTAAATCTGCCTATAAAACATACAGTCAATTACAACTTAATTGCCAAGTCATCTCAACCCACCAAAGCCGACAACACTATCATGGAAATAAAAATTAAATACAAATACCTTTTTAGGAGGAGGGGTTTCTTCATCATCATCTTCTTCACTGTCAGACTCCTCGTCACTGTCATCACTGTCAGCATCATCCATCTAAAAAGTTAAACAGAAAAAATGTTATGATAAAATATCGCAACCAAAGTGTAAAGATGAACACTTGCATTGTTAATTGTTACAATGTTGCAAGAATGTTATTAAGAGCAAGGTACTAGTAGTTGGATAAAAACTTAAGATTCATCTAATATAAGTAGCATTTCAAAACACAAAGGATGCATGTAGATGAAATACTTGCAGGGTGGTACGGAGCTGATAGAACTGTTTCATGCAAGTTGAAATTTAGTTGTAAGCAATTTGACCTCCAAAACATAAGAACAAAAGAACTAAGAACCAGTTACTACAGGTAAACAAAGGGTCAACTGGCCACCACATGTAAGGAACAAAATGATTAGTTTACAAACATTTTTTTTGTAGAGCCACTTCAGTGACAAGAAATATCAACACGTTCTCTTTTTACAAAACCAGATTAAAATTTTAAATACATGAATTTTTTTTACAGAACATAATAAAAATCAATGCTTTAAAAACCAGATAACAGCTGGCCTCAAAAATGTTACAGCAAGATTGGCTATAGAACAATAACCACTATTTTAAAAAAAAAATCTTAGTAAAGTATACTATCTGTATATATAAAAATCATTAAAATTTATTAAAATTAATGACATCCATTATTATAATTAAAAAACAAAGAGTCATGTTTGTCCTAAACAAAAGTAAACACCAACAAAAGTCAAATACAAGTTTCCTAGATGAAAACCATCAGTAATCTCTTCTAAATCCAAGTCTACTTTATCATTTAAATGTTGTTGCATTTATAAAATAGCACATAGCTACAGCTTCCCCTTAGATGTCAGGTGCTGCTCCACACCATAATGGCAGCAAACAATTTTAACAAAAATATTTCATCCAAACAAATTGTGTATAATCTTAAAAAATAGAATAAAAATATTTCACAGTAAGAGCAATTCAAAAGAAAAGCAAACCAGTACCTCTTCATCAGAAATTCCAAAAGCTTCATCTTCATCAGAATCATCATCAGAGTCCTCTTTGTCTTTCTCTGGCTCAACAACCTTGACTTTCTTTGATGGAGCAGCAGCTTTGGCATCTGGCTTTTTAGATCCAACTGCCTTCACTTCTTCAGATTTTTTTTCAGGTTTTCCTAGCATAAGATAAACATCATTTAATTAACTGTGTAGTGGCATACACTACCAATAATAAAATTAGCATTAAGAAAAGGCAGGTACCATTCTCTGTGTTAACCAATGGAATATCCTCATCGCTATCTATACAATTACAAAAATGCATGTCAGACCAAGCAACTCAATCCAAATGCAATAACTGTTTTCAGAGGTGAATGTTTGAGCCTTACCAGTAAATTCATCCTCCTCACTAGTGCGAGCCAAAACACAATAAAAGTCAAGGAAAAAACGAAAATGGCAATGAAAAAAATAAAGCTAACTAACAATATGCTTAGATAATAGCCTAACAAATATCTGTTCACAATCATACATTTGGATAAAACAGCTGTGCACATAAACTTCAAACATTAAGATATTAGTTTATAAACAACAATTTAAAAAGTTAAAAATAGACTAGTAATGTCAAGGATATTCATCTCCAGAGTAATAAGCCTTGTATCCACAGAAATGAACGGTTGCATTCTTTGAACTGTGGGATAATTCAAACTCTTTCTCCAGAACCAATTCCAGAGAAATTTGAGGGATTTTCTCCCTGGAGAGGGTTCCCAAGACAAATTTCTGCTCACCAACCTTCAAGTAGACAACCACAGGCTCATTTGGTTTCTCCTTCTTTGCCTCACCAAGAGCAGCCTACACAACAAAAGGTCAGAAATTTTGTCTACACATGCAAAAACATACACCAAAACATAGCATCCACGCAAAACCCTAACCTGAGAAAGGTGTATGCATGCCTCAAATTCAGTTGGGTCTACCTTAACAGACTCCCCAACCTTAACCTCAGCACCTACATAGACAAAACCCAAAATATCAGATGTCACTAATAGCAGTAATAGCCATCATTGATGACACAGGTTAAAGAAAGAAAGAAAAACCATGGCAAAATAAAAACCAGTACAGCAAATACATATAAGAATCAGTTTTGGCAAAATTAAAAAAATAAATGGAAGTTTAACATTAGTTAAGAGAGCAAATTTACTCTGGTCAGAGAAACAACAAATCAGAAAAACCCTAAACAAAAAGAAGAAAGCAAAATCATTACCCCAAAACTCCATTTCAAATGAAGAAGAAGAAAAGTAGGGTTGGAGGAGTAAGAGGAATAGAAGAGTGGCGGGGAAGAAGAGTAGGGTTCAAGGAGTAAGAGAAATGGAAGGATTCAAGGTTTAAAGGGTTTTATGAATATTTATAGTGCTTTGGACTCTAATTTTATTGTGTCGCGGCAACTAGGGTTTTTGATGTCTGAGACTCTATGTGCTTTTTTTCTCTCTCCCATCCTAAATTTATTTTTTGGCTTCTTCTTCCTGCACCCCTACATTTTTCTTCCTGCACCCCCACAATTTTCTAAATCCCGAAATTGGCCTTAATATTTTATTTGAAAAAGGACACCGTGGTTACTGGAAATAAGAATGTGGGAGTGTGCTATGGATTCAGCAATCCGGAACTGAATTTTTTTTTTTCTGGATGAGGGGGTGTTTCAGAAGCAATTTTTGCATAAATTATTGATTTCCGGATTGCTGAATCCAGAAGTCTAATTCTATTACGGATTCATGGATCTAGAATACTTTTTTTTTAAATTACGAATTTTTGAATCCGAAATGTATATTTCTGTTACGGATTGGTGGATCCAGAATACTTTTTTGAATGATGCATATTTTGAATTATGGATTGGTGGATCCGAAATTTTTCCGGATTCCATAATCCCTAATGCAAAAAATAAATACAGTTCAAGTGCATTTTAGGGTTTTTAAAGAATAATAGGGACAATTTGGTCTTTACATAACATTGTGGGGGTGCAGGAAGAAAAATGTAGGGGTGCAGGAAGAAACTGCCTTTTTTTTTTGTTGTTCGTTATGTTCTTTTGGATCGTTTTCAATTTGGCAATTGTTTCCTGCACCATTTCAATGCACCCAACTTCACTATGAAAAGACGAAAAGGCCCTTAAATTAAAATGGGGTACACATAAGATCACATTTTGGACTTTTTTTTTCGGAATATGTTTCCAGATTTTTTTTTCAACGGATTTTCTAATTCAGAATGTGATTTTGATTTTTGTTTCCAAATTTTTATTTCTGGAATACAATAATATCTTCTGAATATACTTATCTAAATGTATTATTTTCAATTCTGGATTTTTATTTCTAAGATGAAGGGCATTTTTGGAAATTGAAAACTGTGTTGGGTGTAAGAAGAATTTACCTTTTAATTTTTGTCCACTTAATGTACGCTATTTCCATTTGCACCTCATTGTTTAAAGCTGCACCGCATGGAATTGTAAAAATGTTTAATTTGTTCCTATTTTCTCCATTTCATCCTCTTCTTTCTGCTTCCACTCATACTTTTTCTTTATTCACTTCTATGAAAGTATTGGAAAATTTTAAAAAGAGATTGAAAGAAAATTTGTTATATGTACTGGAAGAAAGATTTCGCATTTATGTTTTCAATTTTATAATTTTAAGTTGTATAATTTAAATTATATTTTCTATTTTATATTCTATGATGTATAATCTTGAATACAACATTCTAAAATATATTTTTAAATTTTATTTTAATATTTTAAAATATAAAACTATTGATGTTTCATGTCTCCCAACAGAATCCAAAACTGAAATGAAGATTTTAAATAAGAGAGTAAATTGAAATTTTAAAATGTATGAGATGTAAAAATACTATGGGGTCTATGGTGCATTAGCCCTTAATGGCAAATTCTTTGTCCATGCCATGTTTTTCTGTTGTACCCCATACTTCTTAAAATATATATTGGATTTTTTTTTAATTTTAAAATGTAGAATTTAAAAATTTATTGAATTATAAAATCTGAAAATTAACATTTGTGATTTTGTGAAATATGGATTACACAATACATCATACAAATTCTACAAATTCATATTTTGGATTGTATAGTTTATAATACAAAATTTGTATTTCAAGTTATATAACCTGAATTACAAAATGGTTTATCTTAAATTACAACATCTAAAATGCAAAAATTTATACTCTAGATAAGATAAATTATTCTAAATTGTACCATGTGAATTTCATATTGTGTTCAAAATTGGGTCAACACATTCTAACTCATTTTGGGATATTTTTTAGAATATTCACCAGAAAAACATATGCTCATTAACAAAATATTTGAAAATGAATATGCTGAAGTGCTAATGGAACAATGTCTCATTAGTGAATATTTATTACCAAAATGTTCTAACTCATAAAGTGTGTAAGTTTTATGCATAATATGCGCGGTTGCAATTGAGCAGATGAAGAGAGAATGTTGTAGGGTTTATCTATTTATTTTATTAAGGTTTAAAATGGCAATTTCACCATCCTGTAAAGGTGCAAGATGAAACCATACGGGTGCAGAGAGTATTTGCCACCTTCAATTTATCCTGCAATTTGGGCCGTGTGTTTCAATTGGGACTGTTTCTTCTTGTACCTCTACATATTCTTCTAGCACCCAATACAAAACACGAAAAATACTTTTTGTGTCACTCTCATATTTCAGATTACATAATCCGAAAGTTACTCTTTGATTCAGAAATAACTTATGGGATTGCACGACAACCAGAGACAGAGGAAAAAATACGGGGTACTTTATTACTTAGTATGGCTTTCCAGAGTATATTTTTAAATAATGGTATTCCGGATTATATAATTCATAAGTATGGATTTGAGAGTAGCTTCTGGATTTTGTAATCTGGATACGCATTTGAAAAAAGTTTCTAGATTACATAATCAAAAGGTTAATCTCATATTAGAAAAGACTTTTGGATTATGTAATCCGGAAACTAATCATGCTTTTGAAAAAATATTTCAAATTATATAATCCATAAGTTAATTATGAATTTGAAAAAAAACTTTCAGAGACTAATTCAAAATATTACATAAAGGATATTTTTAAAAATAGCACCAAAAATTATAGAGTGAGAGAATAACATAAAAGTGCTAGAAAAATCAGTCTTCAATTGGTCTTGCATCAAGGCCGACCCATTTTACAAATTTTAGGTGCTGCCTCTGGTGTGGGTAAAATAGAGTGTTTTTAGATAAGTACTAAATAAACGTCTTATTAGATAACACGATATTAGTAAGTGGAAATATGATAATAAGAAGCACTTGTTGTTGTTTCTGAATAATGATAAAAACAATTGATGGTATTTTATTCATGAAAATAACATGATGATATTAAAACAGAAAAAAAGGTACACTTTTCTTATTGAAATGAATGTTCTTTTGAAAAATGGTTGAATGAGAATAATTGATGAAATAAAAGCAAGTGAGTTGTGGGCCTTCCCATGCACTTTTTTCTATGTTAATGTCAATTATTATGAATGAAAACTTCTAAAGTGCATTAAAGGAATGTGTAATAAGTTGTTTTATTAAGACACCATTGCAAGTTTGTTGTGATAAATTGTCCCATTAGATTAATTGTATCATACTCATGGACCCAGCTAAACACTTTTTCAATGGAAAAGGGAAAAAGCTGTGAACAATCTTCTCCAAGCTAAGATAAGAAGATAAATCTTCTCCAAGCCAAGATAAGAAAAGCATCTTCTAGTGTAAGAAATTAATTTGATTCACCCTTCATTTTAAAGATGTGATGTATATCTTCATCATCGCCCATCTCCATCAACGATCGATAAACAACTTATAATGGTACACCTTAAAGTTCATAGATGGCTATGAACTTCTATTTTTTTTTTTAATTTAAATAATGTATGTAAAAAGGGCCATGTAGTTATTTCTCTTATTAATTGTTATTTTGATTGTGGGTTGTTTCTTCTTGTTTAATAAATGGTAAAAAGACACCAATATTTTTAGTTGTTCGGAGTTTATCTTTGTTGTTATATGAAGGGTACTGTGGAAATATAATCTTAACTACTCAAAACTCATTATAAATTTTGAAATTATACTATCGTTGAGTCTACTATAACTGACATTTTATTAACATTTTGACATTTTAATATGTGATACATGACATAAGAGAAAAATCTAAAAATGTTATTAATGAATAATGTACTAAGTTATCCATAAAATATGATTAAGATGTGATTAAACTTCTTTTGGATCTAACATGCATATCTGTACCATCAAATGTCAGAGATCATTGTATAAATAAATAGGAAAGCATCCCAAAGTCAAAAAAATACGTAAAATCTAACCTAGTAGTTGCAAATTGTACTCAACCTAACTTAAGTTTTGGAATATATTTATAAGCATATCACACATTACAACTTAAAGATCGAAGACCAAAATATGGAATAACAAAAACAAACAAAAGAAGAAGACATTTACATATAAATTCAACAGAAGAGAAACATTAGTATTTTATTACTAATGTAAGAAGAAATTTTAGAAGAAAAAAAACACATGCTACTCAAGTAATTTTGCTAATTGATTGTTTTAATCTTATATAAAGCATATAAGAGAAAGTAATATAATTTAGATAAAATTTCTAAATTAATATAAGATGTGTGTAAAAAGTCATTTTTACAACTGTCAGAAGTGGTTTCAAGGTCTAGAAATAGATCTCTAACATAACTCCTTCACCTGCTCTTATTTCATTCCATGGAATTGATAGAGACAATACAAATTTTATATATACTAGTGGAAACACATGCGCGTAAATGCGCCTATGTATTTGTATTTTTTTCTTTTACTCAATTTTTATGATAATAGAAATTTAATATACATACAGAAATAATTTTAGATGAGTCAAAATTAAAAAACAAAGTGTAGAGAATGAGTAAAAATGGAGGTTATTTTATTTGATATGTGAGATTTTGTGTGAAAATGTGTCAGAGTATGCTCTCTCTTTCTCCTTGTTGTTGCTTTAAAAATTAAGAAAATGGTGGGAGTCATATAAAAACTATACATTAATATTAATTTAATTTTTTTTTTTTTTAAATAATTCATATGAAATGACAAACACTCAATTGTATTAATAAAATGTGATATATTAAATAAGGGTAAAATTGCAAAAAAATTATGGAGATAAAAAAAGGGGTTATAATGGAAAATCCTTTTTAGATAGGTGTAGATATTGAGTTTGGATTTACTCATTCAATTGAGTAGAACGTTGAAAATAATTAATATTAAAATGTTCTCTTTCTAGTGCATACTTGTATGTAATTTTTGTCATCCTTGTATATTTTTCTATATCTTCTCTTTCTTTTTAGGATAAATGTTACGTCACATATAAAAATTAATCGTATTTTAGATGGATAATCCTAGTAATATCAACAAAATTAAAATTAAAATGCCCACTGGAAAAAACAATTATAAATTATTATTATCATTTAACTTCGACTAGAATATGTGTTCTAATATGTCAAAAGCTCATATTACGAAATTTCGAAATGAAAATATGTTTATAGATTTTTTTTTCTGATTTTTTTTTTAATTAAAGAGAATAACACCATGATGCATAATATCCTAAATGTAATTACCCCAATAATAGTAATACTCTTTGAGGTAGAAACATTATAAAATTAAACTTTCATACAGTGTCAGGTAAAAAGTTTTATGCATAGAATTTATATAATTATAAACTTCACCGTTCCAGGTATGAACGGGTTATCATTACCCTATATGCAATTTTACAATTTTGGTTTTCTTGCACTCCAAAGCCTTTTTTTTACAATCAACGGCCCAATAGTCTTGGACAAAAAAAAACAAACAAACAAACAAACAAACAATAACTACCCAACCAATCACATCATGAACTGCATGAGTTTGTACCAAGCAATGCCACCACCACCACTACCACACTTTTCCCTCAATTTTTCCATTTCTTTGGCACAGGACGTAAACGGCGTCGTTACGCTACCTTCCAGTGTCGTGCAAGGGTTTCGCGGACACAGAAAGAAGTTCCTAGATCCAAGATCCACCAGATTCTTCTTCCTATCCAAACCTGAAACAACGCAGAATCATGAAATCAAAGATGAAATTAGTTTATCAACATAAGCCACGCAGTTTTATAAATTTTCATTTCAATAATTAGCGTAAATGAAACATCAAATTATTTTGAAAAATTGCATGTGATTGTTGAGACCTACTTTCTAGACTAAACTGTGAATAATGGAGGTCGAATTCGGAGGCTGTGTTGGCCGGCAAGATTGGGCGGCGACTTTCCTTCACGTACTGTCGCAGCGCCGCCACTATCAGGTCGCCGACGGTGGATTCCGGCGTCATCAGCAACTGCACTGGCGAGAGGCTTCTCTGCACGGCTACCTTCAGCAGCACCTTCGGCGGCTTTCTCCGTGGACAATCCGGCGTCGATCCGGCTACGCTTCTAAGGGATGGGAGATCGGGAACTGTTTGCGGACGGCGGAGCTGAGCGACGGACACGGCGGCCTGGGTGTGGAACGAGGACGATCTTCCCCGCCGGTGACCCTCATACTGCGCGTTACGGCTGCTCTTGGGGGTTGCCATGGAACAAACCTCACCGGATAGCAGCTCAGGAAAAAAAAAAGAGTAAAATAAAATACAGAGAGAAACGAAGGGCAGAGTGGGAATTTGAGATGCTCGTTATGGTTGCCACCGCGTCTGGCTGCGCCGCGCTACGCTGTGTTTTTTGGGTTTGTTGTTAACCTCAATCGGCGGTGGACGCCGACCGGGAGCTATCATAACGAGAAAGGTGTAACAATGAGGCAAAGAAGGGAGATAGAAAAGAGGGATTTGAAGAGTGAGGTTGAGTTTCTTTCATGCCAATTTATACTTCAACCAAACGGAATATAAGGGCTTTTTATAAGAAAGACTTCACTGGGTGTAGCCTGTTAAGGAAGTTTTCTTAGTGTTTGGCGGAGAACCGTGGTTTGAGGGCTGCAGCTTAAGACCCAATTTTTCAGCGACACGTGGCGGTATACGTTGCCGTTCAAAAGGATAAAATTTAAATGAATTTTTAGTGGAAAAAGTTGTTAGCGCTGCAACTGAAAGAACGTGGGAATATTAGGAAGCTTCGTTTCGAAATTTAAGGCATAAGTTTTTTATTCATTTACTTAGAGGCTCTTTCTATGCATACAAAATAAATTAACTTATTAGGAGAAATCGAGTACAGTACCTTAATGATAGAACATTTACACCACACTACATTTCCAATTATTATAATTTTTTTTATTTTATCTGAGAGACCTTGTTTGTACCATTATAAATATATTAAACACAGTGAAGATATTGATGTGCAGTTGTGCATGCATTCAATACACTGGTGGCAATTTTGAGTGGAATTTTTTTGATTAGAATGGTCAAAGTGCTTGGTAGCAGTGGTGCAGAAGATCTTGTTGTTGCTGTGTGCTCAAAGTGTGAGAGAGATGGTTTCTTGTTAGAGTTGTTTATTTTTCTGTGCTTGAAGAAGAACAATAAAAAAAAAAAGGTAAAATCATTTGATGCCATGACTCTTTCTTTATTGTTTTTATTAGAATCAATTTTTCTTTATAGAATCATTTAAAATTTTCATGTAAACAACAAAATCTATTCAGATGCTTGTTTAACAACCATAATCGATTTTAAAAAAATTTCAGAAATGATGCAGGTTGATTTTAGACAATTAATTATATAACTTTTAAAACTAGAACAAATTGATTTTGGTTTTTCTATAACTACATACAAAATCAATTTTGTTAACTTATAATATTTTCGGTTGTGTTTTCAGATTGGATGTTGGATATTGTGGTTGCAAAATCTGGTGATTCTTTGTTTGTGTTGATCATACTTCTTCTTATTCACCAGTATCCTTCACGTAAACTCATCGGTCTTTTCTTATTTTTATAATTGTATTTAGACTTTTCTTTATTAGGTTTTAATTTTTAAAAATATTTACATTTTTTTTCTATATGTTAATAGTTTTTATTTTCAATAAATGTATTTTTATATTTTTTATATGTGTTTATTGTTTATTTTTTTTATGTATTTTATCGTTTTTAATTTTTATAATGTATTTACATTTTATTTTTATTTTTATGTGTTTACTGTTTTATATTTTTTATTATCATGTCTTACTGTTTAGTTTTTTATTTTATGATTTTACTGTTTATATATATATATATATATTTATTTATTTATTATTATGTGTTATGTGTTTTCTTTATGTGTTTATTTTTTAATAAAAATTTAGTAATTGTATTTAATTTTTTTAGGTGTTTACTGTTTTGTTTTTTTTATTTTTTATTTTTATTTTTAATTGTTATAAATGCATTTATATTTGTTATGTCTTTATTTTTTTTATTTTTTATAAATTTATTTACAATATTCTTATTCTTATGTGTTTACTATTTTTATGTTTTTATTATTATGTATTTACTGTTTAATTTTTTATTTTATGTGTTTATTGTTTTTAATTTATATATATATATATATATATATATATATATATTTTGTTATTATGTGTTTATTGTTTTTAATTTTTATTATTAACAAGAAACTGTTTAATTTTTTTTATATGTTCATTGTTTCTAATTTTAATAATCTGAGTTTTTTTTAGGTTTTTACTGTTTTATTATGTATTTATTATTTTTAATTTTTATAAATATATTTACATTTTTTAAGTGTTTATTATTTTTAATTTTTATAAATGTGTTGGAGATCTATATCTACTTTGTAATAAAATGTATTTAATTTTTTTATGTTATGTGTTTACTTTTTTACATTTTTATTATATGTTTATTGTTTTTAATTTTTTAATATGTCTTTACTGTTTAATTTTTTACTTTATATGTTTACTGTTTTTAATTTTTATAAATATGTGTTTTTTTTTCTTGTGTGTTTATGATGTTTACTGTTTTTACATTTTTTGTTATTATCTGTTTATTATTTTTAATTTTAATAATTGCGTTTACATTTTTTTAGGTGTTTACTGTTTTATTTATTTTTTATGTATGTATTGTTTTTAATTTTTATAAACATTTTTACATTTTACTATCTTTTATAAGTGTTTACTGTTTTTAATCTCTTAATATTTATTTACTGTTTCTATATTTATTATTATTATTATTTATTATTATTATTATTATTATTATTATTATTATTATTATTATTATGTGTTTACTGTTTAGTTTTTATATAAATGCATATGCAATTCATACTCAAAACAAGAAACTATAATTTACAATATTTCAAATTTTTTTATTTGAATTTATTTTAAAAAACTAATTCAAAAATATTTACAATATAGATTAGTAAAAACAAATTAAAACATAATATATTAATCAAAGTCGAACGAATCACGTCACTCAACATCGGTGACAAACCAAATGAACTAGTTACATTAAATATCAAAATAAAGAGACATGCAACAAATTAAGTAATTTTCTAAAAATTCGAATAACAGTCTATAAATCTGATAACTATGAGATAAATCAACTAATACTGTTTTATTAAAAATATGCACCTGTATAACCCATAAGCAAGATAGTCTACTATTAATATTATAAATAGACATTGTTACACAAGAGTAAGTTACATTTTTTTATCAATACATCAATCACTCTTATAGAGAGCACTTACTCGATCGTCGGATAATCTTTTGCAGGTTAACTTCCGACCGAATATTAAAGAGTGAGTACGAAAAAGAACGAGCGACTGAACACCGAGGACTAAATACAAAAAGGAATGACCAAAAAGATTAGAGACAAATGTTACAAGTCCGTACATGGTACTATCTAAACCCTTTCAATCTCTAGAAGTACACCTAATAAAAAAAAATCTTTTAATTCAAAGTAATATATGTTAAATGCAAAGTACTTTATTTTAATTATTTAATTATTTTTTTTTAAAAAGATTTACATTACATCACAACTGATAAAAATATGTTTAAGGAAGATAGTTATGAAAGAGATAATAAATATATTTTTGTTTATTAAAAATACATTGTGAATATTTTTTTTTAAAAATTTGCAAATAAAATATTTTGTTTCACTTATTATGTTACTTTGATTAAACACATCTTTAGCAACTATATATATTTTGAAGATTTTATTTTTTATAATTAATTGTTTTAGACAAAATTTATTACGTATGCAATGTGTTTATCTTATCGTCTACTACATACTATAGTTAAACAAAAAAACTATTACGCCATTCAAATTACAAATAAAACATTCATTTTAAATTTTGTTAAACAATTAACAAAGTCTTATTAAATGAACACGTAGATGTTTAGAGATTATGCTATATACTGCAATAACAGAAATCATTGTCAGAATATAAATCATCTACATTATCTTTATTATTTACTCCTCACATTATCTTTATCTTTTGATCAGACTCTCTAATAGATCATAAATCATTTAATTGTTGAGATTAGACATCAAAAAGCTTTTATCACGACCATTTTTAACTTGTCACTACTTGTGGTTATATGCATGACTCTTTCAATAGCATCTAATCTTTGCCTTTCAGAAAAATAATTGCATAAAATCTGCACGTAAGGATTAATATTAATAATATGTTGAGCGTTTTTTCATTTAGTCAATTTAGTTTACATTCAAGTTTGCTACTTTGCACAAACATTGTGAGTTTAAAATTGACAAATTTGCGTAAACATTTAATTTAGTAAGCATCCTCCATTAAGGATTGTCGATAAATTTACATACAAAATATAAGTAACAAACGAGGTTAAAAATAATATAATTATATTAATTTAAAATATTCTTTATCCTGTTAGTTGTGTCATTACTAAACTAAGTACAGTTATTGACAAAACTAAAAAAAAGTCATTCCAAAAATAACAAAAGCTTTTACAAAGACTAAAATAAAAAGTCATTACTACTTACTTAGAAAAGACAAAAAAAGAAGTCAAATGAAAAAATTGTTACATTTAAAAGAACAAAAACGTAAATTGAAAACTATACTTTATGGACAAACTTCCATTAAACCTTACGCCTCTAAATATGATGGACCAAATGAAAATATCTATAATGTATAGAGTAAAGGAAAAACATTCAAGTCCTCTAACGATGAAACTGATATTCCTTCTCAAGAATATTACTGGTTATATATCTTTTACCCGAGAGTGATTGCATGGAAAACAACAGCCAAAATATTGAATAAGAGAATCTGCTAACATGGAGGTAGAGTTTATGAACATATTCTTCGGGCTCATATATCTGACACTTTCAAGTCTTGATTATAATGATTAGAGATCACCTCAATCCCTCGTACCCAAATCAATTTACAAGGTATAATGCTTCATACAACAATCAACCTCAGATTCTTTACCATGAAGTTGTGACAATTTACCGATGAACTTATTATTCCAGCAGGTCTTGCTCATTTTCCAAATCCCATACAACAATTCTTCCATCCAATCCTATTCAATGTGTAGGCATTAGCAAAAGCAGCCTTTTCGAGACTAACATTATCAGCACAAAACAATAACAAAAATTCATATGACCATCATTCTCCACTAACCTGACGTGCTGAAACGCCTTATCATTGTGTCATGATCCCCAAGAGGCATAATACAACTACAGAGTCCAAAAATCAAGCCAGTCGTTAGCATTTTATATGAACTAAGTTGCCTGAACCCCACTGTCACTGTTGCAGGTAGTACAGGCATAAAAATTGAACAGAACAATGGAAACCGCTACAATATTGTAGAATTGAAAAAGCTAGCATTTTACAAAGAAAATACGTAACAACCAATCACATTTGGAGAAAGTACGGATCCTGAAGGAGACATACTTTATACAGTTCTCATGAACAGTTCCACGAGTTCTTGAAGTTTCAACTGCATCGTTGTTCACTCCAAGCTTTGATTGGCCATAAAACTTACCAAATGCTTCAGAGAACTGATTAAAAGACATAATTTAACAAATGAAGAAAATAGTAAAACACCAGTTAATAACATATATAGAAATACTACAAGAATAAGCGAAATATCTACAAGCCTACAACTTATGACCTTGTGCGAACCTATCTCAAGCTTGATTCAGCTGTCATAGTTCACATTACAATGAGGTTTAGATAATAAGGAAAATATTTAATTACATTTTTCGTCTCTTGATAAACAAATGTGTAAATTATGTCCCTCACTATTTTTTTTTGTTCCAGTAAAATATTAAAGAGTTAAGTTGATGCATTGATACGAGGAGTAGATGACAGAAAACCAGTTAAGGTGGGTTGGATGGACACGTGCAAAATGGCCAGCGGTAGCACCAATGCAGAAAGTAGATCACATTGTGGTAGCTAGGCAGGTGTAGGGGTGCTTTAGTCAACGATGGATCAGTTAGTTTTATATTGGACAATTTCTTTATAACCAGCGTCTTTGCTTTTAAAAGACTAACCTTTCACAGCTATCTTGTGTTGCAATTTACTATAACAACATTCTAATATTCTGATTTTAGCAGTAGGTTAACCCGTCCTAAAGGATATACATCATCTGCTAATTGTACTTTCCCGTTTTCTCTAAAATAAAATTTCATTTTTATTAAAATATGTCAACTTTCTTATGCATGTTTCTGGGTAGGTAAAAACAACTTTCTTTTATTAATTTGTGGAGTTCAGCTAAATGCTGGCACGATGAGAGTATCTTCATTAGACATCAAAATAGAAGTTATGATCCCCTCAAGCTGACAGCATTATTTGTTGCTGACATTTCTTTTTTTTATCTTTCCAGTTTGACAAAATCTAAATGTGTTAGGAACTTAGGAAGATCAGGAATTTTCAAGTTCGCCATTACTATTAATGAAATTAATTTCCAGCAGGAGATTCATGTTTCTCATAGCTGAATACTGAATAATCTTTTGCAAGAAATTCAGTTACCTGTGAGCCATATCTTGATCCAGAAGATACTGCTTTCCGTTCCCCCAGATATCTGACAAAACTCCTATAGAATAAAAAAAAAACACATCCAAAGATTCAAAAAAATAAATGAGGAACCAAAACAAACACTTTTTTCCACCTAGAAAAATAATTAAAAGCATCATTATGTACAGATGAAAAAACACAATAATTCTATCTCTATTAGAAAATAGAAATATAGCATACAAATTGGCCTAAGTCACGTTGATAAGGAAAATCTTAAAAGCACAAATATCTGAATTTACACGTACCAAATTCCCCTTTCATCTGCCGCAAAAACCATTGGGTTGCAATCAAATCCTACACCTATCACTTTTCTCTCAGAAACAAATAGTACCTGAAAACATGTCATACACCAGTTCAAAAAAAAATCAGTAAATATGCAAAAAAGACAATGGGAAACTAAAAATAGATAGACAGGGTGGATGCTGACCCACATCACGGAGGGGCAAATCACGGAACACAACATTTTGGGCCAAAGGAGAAGGACCAACATCATCAACAAAATATATCATAGAATTATGACCTGTACAATATTAACAAATACAGTTGGTCTGTTAGAATTTTGTAAATATACTAATGGTGGACATTAAGATTAATTAAATTGAGTCTATATCTATGTTATTAGCTTAAAATAGTGTAACTAAATATTTTGTAATTATGTCAAAATTTTGTAAATATGCTCTTCTCCCATAAATTCAATAGCTCCATTGTAGTCTAAGGACACGGAATTTATCCTATGCTCTCTTGTTTCTCTCTGTCTCAACATAGCCAAAAGTAAAAGACACAAAGAAACTTGATAAAATACAATAATTTCATAAGATTCCGTTATTTTATATAAAAGCCCAATATTTTATTTTAATATAATTAGTCGACAAATGCATTTGTGCGTCATGAAAACCTAAAATACCTGATGATATCAAATAATTTATACATAATATTCTTCTTTTATAAATGATGATAACTCAACCTCAGCAGAAGCATCTAACTTGCAGCTATAATCTTAAGCTAGCACAGGGTAACCATCCAGAGGAAAGAATTTCCTCACCTACATATGCTAGAGTATTGCCACTTGGCGACCACTTGACTCCAAATGTCCAAGACGACGAGAGATCAAGCTGAACAATCAGCTGTGGACAACAAAAACAGTATTAGCAGAAGATACACTTGGCCAACATGTCTTTTCATTTCATATATGTCAACTTTCTTCTGTTTTCTAGGAGATAGAAGAAAAAAATGTTAACTGGAAAACTAATTATCAGTTCATTATTATAATCTTATACAAATCATTTTTTTTTCAGCAGCATTCAGTCACCGATCAGATGCTAAAATATATAATTCCAGACATCAAACCTTTACCAAGTCTTCTTTTAAAATAATATCATTTCAACTTTTACAATCAACAACAGGTAAATAGTATATCCACAGGATATTTAACAGGCTTCACAAGCAATGTATTTATTGCAACATGTATGCAAATTATCTTACATCAAGCTGATCATAAATATAAAAGATTCACATGTGGAATAAGAGTTAAAATTGAACCTCTCCAAATTTTGAATCTGATGAAGTACCCTTTTTTGAATCCCTGTGCCAATTCAACATTTAAACTTGAATGATATAAAAACATAAACAGAAAAAGTCGGCCCCAATCAAAGATCCTTTTATCATACTTTGCATCAACGCCTTTAATAAGAGTGGAGAATACTCGGCATTTCCCATCTGTAGATGTTGTTGCGAGAAGAATCTGCAGTTCAAAGAAAAACAAAGATGTTGTGCATTGGATTTTTTTCACATCACATAACAAATATATTTCAGAACACAGTTATCAATGTTATATAGAAAACACAATTATCTGAATTTTGACCCCAAAACTAATAATTTAACAGGCCAAGACGTTAGCTGGGTAAAACATTAGAGGAAAAAGGAATTAAACAGAAATACAGGAGATAAATAGATATCATATCATATATTTAAAATATATTATTACATATAAATCATAATAGCAAACAACAAATATGGCCATATGAAAAAAAAGCCTAATTAAAGAATTTTTTAGCAAGCAAAGCAAGTGCAACCTAAAGAGCTGACTTGGTATACAAAAAAGGCTTTCAATAACTACTATAAAATAAATAAAAACACTTGTGTATATTTATTGAATATATATATATATATATATATATATATATATATATGCATGTACATGAGAAAGACAGGCTAACATTATCTGGATGCCAAGAAACACTAGTCACTGAAGACTCATGTCTTTTCCTGATAAGTTTGCTGACCCACCTGCAAAGTAGATACATAAAATGAAGAAATAAACAATGAAAAGAAAAGAAAGTTCCTATAACTATTCTGAAATCTAATGTTCCAATTATCTTAACTATGTGTCCACAGGAAGGACTGGGCCGGGTCATGAAAGCGGTGGATTGGATTGAGTCAATTAAGGTTTGGGAAATACTATTTTCCTCCAACCAGATCCAAATTCAACCCACTCATGAGTGAACTAGTGGGTCTGTCACATAATAAGAAAATTTTCACATGACAATTGCTAAAATAATACCAAGATACAAATGGAGAATTCATTACAATAACAACTCTAACAAACGTCAACTTAAATCCCAAATTAACTAGAAAGTAGCATACCTCCTCAATTTGAATTATTAAAGGCAAGATTTATGAACAAGTTAAGGACATGACCAAGCCATTCTATGAAGCACAGACACAGCTCTTCAATTCAATGCTGTCCCCATGTTTGACGCTAACACACATACAACATCTATACATTCTGTCAGACAATGTTGAAGGGTCAAATTTAAAAAACGTTTTTTTGTGGGTCTCACTACCTTAGTGATGACAGACACGGTGAAAGTACCTATTAGTCATGGTGGAGTTACTAGGGGAAAGTCAAAATGCAGGTAACACATTTAACGAGGTTAAAACCACCGAAATGACAAAAACAACCACGTTAGATACATTTCCTTTTCTTGTAGCCAAGATGCTAAAGGACCCGGGAATTAAAGTGCAAGGAAACAAAGACAAACCAGTTGTTCTCCTGCTCATAGTAGCATATACAAATAGTTTTGGCTCCACTCCCCACTGCAAATTTGTTTTCTGCAAAAAAAAAATTTGGAAATGCATCATAACCTTAACTTATAACTTTAACAACAATTTACAAAATAGTTAACAAAAAAGGTTTAGACAATTATTCTAGGAAAACCACAAAAAAGGGATATTACAAAGAAGGTGAAAGCACCTGAGTAAGAAAGAACAAAAGTGGCACCTTGAAGGATCAAACCTCCGAACATTAACATTACACCCAAGACTTGGGCGGGTAAAAATTTGATTGAATATAAAATTGCACCAGACATGCACGACAAGGGCATAACTGAAGTTGGCTTATGATAGCCTCTTAGTCATTACATCTTCCAATAACTGCAAGCTAATTGTGCAAAGGGTGGTGAAGGAAGCAATGCTTTCACTCCTACATATTTTAAATTATGGGATGACTTGAAACAAAAATTTCCTTATCTAACTCTAGAAGGTGGACAACTCATAACTTTCGGAGTAATTATTTTCCCTGCATGAACTTTCATGAATATATAAACATACCTCTACTTAAGAAGAGAAGCATAGAGAAAATGAACCATAGCAGCATGCTTAATACCTTTTGGACTCCATTGAACACAAAGAGCAGCACGGTTTAGTCTAAGGATAACAAGAGTTGGCACCCATTCTGATTCTTCAAGGTTCCAGACATATCTACAAAGAACACGTGGTTTTAAATCTAAACTTGTTATTATGTATTGTGTATATATAAAAAATGCAATGTTAAAAAGTCACCAAGACCTAGGGTGACAGGTCTAATGTTCTAAATCACAAGGGCACTCACGAATTCCGATCATGGGATGCAGTAACTATTCTATTTGATCTTGCACTCCAGTCTATCCCAGAAATTACCTGGTCATGCTGAGAAAAAAGGCCAAGAAATGAAACTATTCACTAAATCTCCAACCAAATTAGTTAATCCATTATAAACAGAAATGGATTAGAAAAAGAAAGTCAATCATTATATTATTGGCATCAGAGTTGACTTCATGGACAAAGAATCAAATGATATTAAAGACACATATAGTAGTTCATAGAACAATATGATATACACTAAAAATATAGTACAACTCATTGCTTGAAAATTGCATTCATTCTTACTGCCAGTCCAATCATTTCTGACAATCAAACTTAACTTTTTAATCACTAAGCATAAAAAATATCAGTTTTACACATCTTCTACCGTGATCAAATCCAGAAGCAAGAGTACACAATTAATAACGTTATTTTAATTAAAAAAAGGAGGAATATTAGCATACTACCTTTTGAAGTACGTACACCTTTTCCCATTTGTCTTCAACCAACCTATAGATGTGCACTTCATTACTGTTTGGGCATAAAGCGACCACTACAATGGGAGATAAACATATTATAAATATAATACTTTAAAAAAAACAAAAGCAGTAATAATATGCCTTAAAGACAATAAAAAGTAGATTTGTTAATCTTAGAATATAATACGATACAAGAAATGTTAAAATGTTTGCATATCATATTAAAGAAATAGTAAAACTGTCAATATTATATTTGCATGAGAAAAGAAAATGTTGAAGCATCTTAAATTATTTCCACCGTTTGATAAGCTTTATAACAATTGTCTTGAGACAAAATCACCAGTTTGGTCCAAAACAACAACTTAAAATAAATTTCCTAATATTAATGCATTAGCAACTAGCACCTAAATATCAGAAAATATGCACACTATAAATCTGCTAATTGAGATCAAACTTCCAAGTTCAAACATATTTTGATTACACATTTCATGATCATAGCTGTCAACCGTGAAAGGCGCTATAAAAGGATGGTAGATAACGTGATGGCAACTATACCCCTTACCAAATAGTAATAAAAAAAGGATATTCAAAATCAAAGTCATATCCATATTTAATACATCACGGTCAAAAAGAATAAGACAGTGGGGGATTGAGTGACAAAATGTGTTCGGGTCACCAGAGAATGAGTGGATGGCCATAGGAAACGCATGATTGAGAAAACACAAGACTTGGTAACCAGAAATACTAGTAAATGCTGACAATGACCATAGAACTGCCAGCAATCGATGGACTTGAGCTCATGAGGGTAGATGAGACAAGCATGGGTTGTCAAACAGAAATGATTGCACAGGAAGAAAGGAGGGTATTCCACATTCTAAAGCCAAGTGGAATATGATAAATATTGGAGACTTCACATTGACTAGTGTTATGACTATGATCAAATATATTAGTGACTTGCAAGCTTCAAATTTCAAGTTAATCTTGTAAGTTGTGTTTACGTTGAAAATCCTATATCAACTAGTGGTATGAATAAATAGAGGGATGCAATCATTTCTTACAAACCAGTTTTATGAGATTAAATTAACCTAAAACTCTTTTTGAGATTAAAAATATCATAATAATAAGGTTGGAAAGGTCCAAAAATGGGGCTTTACCCTCCATGTGCAAAATAGCAATACGTATAGTAGCAATTTTAGTTGAATATTGCAATGTAACACGCGTGATATTAAAGAGCTCCAAAACCTTCCATTTTATGAACATTTTAGCATTGGATTGAGCGCTTACCACTGGGTCAAAAGTTATAACTGATAGTTAGGACAACTCATTCTACTTAAAAAGTGTAAATGCCCAAGCACAACAATTCGATTATAACTTGACTCACCCGATTTATACAATGGGACAATTGATGTCACCTATAACAACTCTCCCCTTGGGCAATTGTTCCACTAGGAATCAAACTCCTCGATTGTGACTTGACCCTCTTGACCTACTCCATAGAACAATTGTGCAACTTGTAATAATCTCCCCCTTGAACAATTGACCCACTGATGAAAATCGAACTCGTGGCCTTGACTCTAATATCAATTGATGGATCGAGTGCTTATCATTTCGCCAAAAACTATAACTCGATTGAGACTTGTCCCACCTGGCCTCTATCACGGGACAATTGATGTCACTTGCAACATTTAGGTCACACAAATCTGGACGATTTCAACCATCCAAACAAAACTTATTGCTCAACCTCCTAACTCCTCCCCTTCCCATGTCAACAAATTCCACATTGCACACTACAACTTCTAGTACCTCTCACTCAAGTTCTTCAAACATCCTATGCTCTGCTTTGGGTCCACAACTTAGTGCCTCTCTCTAAAGTTTACAATAATATAACCGAGTGAATTTTCCTTCTTTTTTTTTTTTTTTTTTGATCAGCATGAATTTTCCTTCTTAAACAATAACATTCTCCCACCATCACAAAGCAGACTAGCCTGTGCAAAACTCAAATAAATTCAAATCACAAACGAAATTACTCAAGCTGATCCTCAAAACGATCAAACAAGCTACACAACTTCCCTAGGCACTTAAACACACTAAAATGAACAATTTTCCAACTTTCAGGAACCAAAGGCTTCCTAAATAAAGTTAAAGAAAACATCAACACTCGACACGTAGTGATTATCAGCTTCGCCATCGAACAATGTTCGTGCAGAACGTTTCCATTTTCGACTAACCACAGCCTCAGTTCGATTTCAAATGAAAAGCTCAAAAGAAAATTAAAAAAATCAGATCCAATCAAAATCGCATCTACAAAATCAGAAAACTCCACGTTCCATCGACGAACAGAACATATCAAATTCAAACCACCGCCGAATCGGATTTCCTAAAATTAGTAGAAGAAAAAGCGAAAGGCGAACTCTGTTCTCCCTCGAAACAGAAAATTTCTGTTGGAATCCAAAACGAAAAAAAATAAAGAATCGGAATAGAGAGAGAGAAGGAGGATAATTACTAGATTGATCGGCGCTCCAGGCGTGGCAAGTGATGCATTGCGCGAATTGGTGAACCGCCATGACCACCATTATTTCTCTTTCTATCTTGTGCAATGAGTGAAACAGAACGAGATCTGGCGGTGAAGTGGAGTGAACAGGGTGAGTTAGGGGTTGTTTGTGTATGAACTAGGTTTTTAATCCGTGTAATGCACGGAAAATAAGTATTATTAATATCAGGGAAACACAAGACCCACTTCCGTTTGTGTGTCTTTTACGATCATAAATTGATTAATTATTATTTTTCTTCTTGTTCGAATTTTTTTTTCAAGTTTTTTTTCTTTTTTTTTTGATGTTCTGAAATTTTCATTGATGTTCTGGTATTGGAGAGTGTGATGATTTTTTTCTTTCATTGATGATTTTGGGATTAGAGGATGTGATGATGTTCACTTTGTTAAAATGAAATGGAGATGGTGATTGGAAACACAGGTTGAAGAAAGATTGTTTTACAAAAAAATATAGTTGTTTAAAATAAAGTGAAGAGGATGATTAGAAATAGAAGTGGAGATGGTGATTAGAAATATAAGTTATTTCATTTAATATGTGAGATTTGAATTTGATGTGAGAGCTTAATGTATTCTTTCTCTTTCTTTCGTTCTCTTTCTTGTTGCCTTAAAATAAAGAAGTAAGGAAATAGTGAAAAATTAGGTTGTATATAAAAAATGTTAATATTAATTTAAAAATAATTTTATTTTTTAAGTAATTCATATGAAATGAAAAAAATACTTCATTATACTAATAAAATGAAATATATTAAATAAAGGTAGAATCAGAAAAAAATTATGTAAACAAAAAAGATAAATCTCTTTATATATTGGTATAAATATTAATAAATAAATAAATTACAAAGTAAATATTAATATATGAAAAAAAAAATCAGCATATATGGATAAAGAAACCAAACATACTAAAATTAATATAAACAATGCATAAACATAAATAGTATACTAAAAAAATAAATTGTTAAATATAAAAAAACTAACACAAATTTTGTCTATTAACGTCTTTTTAAAAAATAATCTTATTTTCTTTTTTTGAAGTTTTTAACATAATGAAATTCTTCCATGTCGTTCGAAGGTTTGTTGGTTTACATTACGGGTTTTCTTTTACTATTTTGTATAAAAATATAATTTATATATATATATATATTAATTTATTTTTTTGAATTTTTATTTAAGTAGAACATTAAATAATTTAAGTTTTATATTTATTTAGGATTTTAAAAAATTTAGAATTTTTATTTCTTTGAGATTACTATTTAAGTAGAAAATAAAATAATCTAGGTTCGTATTTATTTAGAATTTTGTAAAACTTAAAAAAAAATCTAAAAACAACATTAAATAATTTAGTATATGAATTTATTTAGAATTTTGATTAATTTAGGAATTTTATTGATTTTTTATTTTTATTTAAGAATAATATTACAAATTTTTGGATTTCTATTTAGGATTTTGAAAAACTTATAAATGTTATTTATTTTATATTTTTATTTAAGTAGTAAATAAAATAATTTTGGATTTTGTATATATTTTAGATTTTTAAAAACTTTTAGGATTTGTGTTTATTTAAGAATTTAGATATTTTAGAATTTTTATTTATTTCAAATTTTTATTAAGTATAATATTAAATAATCTAAAATTATTGTTTATTAATATTTTGAATAATTTAATAATTTTATTTATTTTAGATATTTTATTTAACTATAACATTAAATAATTTAGGAATTTTATTCGTTGTAAAATTTTATTTAAGTATAACATTCAGGATTTAAGATTCGCATCTATTTATAATTTTAAATAATTTAAAAAATTTATTTATTGTAAATTTTTATTTAAGTATGATATTCAATAATTTAAGATTTGTATTTATTTATAATTTTAAATAATTTAGGTATTTTATTTATTGTAAATATTTATTTAAGTATAACATTAATTTAGGATTTGTATTTGTTTAGAATTTTAAATAATTTAAAAAAAATTATTTTAATTTAATTATGATATTAAATAATTTAGATTTTATATTTATTTAGGATTTTAAAATTTTTAAAAATATTATTTATTTTAGATTATTATTTAAATAAAAAAATAATAATTTAGGGTTCGTATTTATTTAGAACTTTGAAAAACATATAAATTTAATTAATTTATATTTTTTTTTAAGAAAAAGATTAAATAATTTTGGAATTTTATTGATTTTAATTTTTTTTAAGAATGTTATTAAACGTATACTTATTTAGGATTTAGAAAAACTTATAACTCATTTTCAATTTTAACATTTGACTTTCTCAAATATAATTGAAAATAATTTCTATTTAATTTGAATAGAAATGGTGAGTTTGTACTTCTCATAAAATTATTCATACTTTGAGAGGAATTAGAGAAAAGCACTCCTTAAAATTAAATTAATTACTACTTAAGGCTAACATCATTTTTTTATTATGCCAAAGGTTTTACTTTACGTTTGGATTAAGAATTTTAATGTTTACAGTATACTCAGATACATTAAATTTAAATTGATTTTATTTTAAATTATTTATTTTTCACATGTTTTATTTGAATAAGGTAATTGATAATTTGAATTTAGTGAATTTGAATTTCACATTTATAAATAAATAATTTCAATTACTGTAAAAATTTATTTAAGTATTAAACAAATTTTAATAATTTTTTTAAAAAAATCTTCATATTTTCTACTCAATCTTAATTTATGTTAATTTTCTCTAAAAGTTTATTAAGATTTTTATCAATTAACATTGACAGTCACTGTTTGTTCTATGTTGTGAATTTCATTAATTATATGGGTTGAGCGTGAAATAACCTTTAAAATATACTCAATATACCATAATTATATCTATTCATTTTCTTAATTTAAAATCTATATTTATAGAAATACTAATTTGTGTTTATACTGTAGTATTTATTAAAATAAAACATTTTTCTTTCTCTATGTTTCAAACTATCTGAAAACAAATTATTCTTCAATTGTTAACTGCTATGTTTTGAAAATTAATTTAGTGAGCAACAAAGCTTATTCAAATTGAAATATAATTAAGAAGATGTTTTACAAAAAATATAATTAACGTAGATACCAGATTTTATTAGAAATTCATTCAGTTTTTTAATAATTTAGTAATGCATATTAAGTGATCACTTTAAAAAATGAAATTCTTTTATTTTAAAAATGTTAAAAAATTAAATAGAAAAAACTAAAAAAAAAAAAAAACTCAATTTTATTAGAGCCAGGTTTCGATCCTGGGACCTGTGGGTTATGGGCCCACCACGCTTCCGCTGCGCCACTCTGATTTGTTGAAATACAACTCGCATTAATTCTATTTACTGTATTACTTATTTTAAATTTTAAAGAAAAAATGACTAAAATAAGAAAGAGAAATTTGAGGTTTGCAAAAGCAATTGTTCTAAAATTTGAAAATATTGTTGGGCCCTTAATTTTTTATAAGCACACTCCCTAAATTCCGATATATTCTCATGGGTACTAAAACTTTACATTGTTTATAAATAAATATCTTAAACTTTAATTGTTCCTTAAGCTTGATCTCCTTTTCAAGATAACCACCTTAATTCAATTTCATCTTAATTAATTCTAAAAATTATTTTTGTTTATTTTAATGATTATAAAAGAAGAAAAATATGATTTGACTATTCACATTTAACTTAAATATGTTGGGAAAACACTATTTATAAAAAGCTATAATTTTATAAGAATTAATTAGAATAAAATTTAAATTTTAGGTGTTTGTTTACAAAATAGTTCAATTTAAGGATCAATTAAAGCAAAATTAAAATACAATATATCTATTCATAAAAGGAATAAAATTTGACAATCTAATTTAATAGAATTAAAGTTTAGGATCTATTTAATAATGGAGTAAAACTTAGGAGAGTTAACAATACATTTTCCCTTTTTATTTCAGTGAAATGAGGTGAGCAAACATTGCAAAGTGTTTCTGAATGACAAATTTTATTTATTCAGCATATTATATTTGTTTTAATTGATTTTATTTAACTTCACTTTACATTGCTATTTTATAGATACTTTTATAACCCATATTATTATTATTATTATTTTTAATTCTATAAATTTAAAAAAAAAATATTTTAAGTAAAATTTATATTAAGACAAAACATTTTTATTACTTTTCTTATTTCTTTAGTTTTAAAGCACATTTTGTTTCTTGCAAATTTTTATTTCTACCAATTTTAAAATTTATTACACTTTTTTTTTCAAATCCATTTACTCACAACGCTTTATTTGTTTATGATTTTTAACTTATTATTCAACAATTAGTTACCTATCAACTTACATCTTTCCTTTTCAAATTATATTTATATTTCCATATTTTGCTGTTACTTCACTTTTCCTTGAAATTTATTTTTCGTATAACTTTTTACATTTTTTTTGCCATTTTCTTGTTAAATTTTTTTCTTTTCCATTAATTCTTTTTCGTTAATTGTTTTTTTTTTAACGTTCTTCTTGAACCTTTTTCCTTATATCTCAATATTAATTTTCTTGTGAACATGCTTTGTAATACTGGGTAAATATCTCAAGTTATTATATATAAATTTAATTTATAATATATAAGTGAGACAATTCTTATTTTACAAAAAAAATTAGATTTAAATATGTTTTTTGACATAATATTAAAATTTATATTAACAATTTTTATTTATCCGATGATTATGAGATCGGTCTATCAATTAATATTTAATCATACATATAAAATATTTATCTTTATATCTCAACTTGAAAAAATTGTATTAAATCATACTTTATAAATCAATTTTGTAATAATAAATTAGAGTCAAAGTGACTTTCTAATAATTTAGTAGAAACAAAAACATAGCAAGTTAAAATAACAATGTCTATGAAAAATCAGCAAAATATTTCCCTACAAAGTTTAATTAATCGGTTCCTACCCTTATATTGCGTTTTTATTCAGTCACCTTATATGTTATTTGTGTTAGGTTTTCTCGAAAATGTATATAAACAAATTTACATAAAAAATAAATTATCATTTTAAATTAATAAATTTATAATTTTTTTATATAAATATTGTTTTTATCTTCGTAGACAGAATTTCCAACACACTTCATTTATGTTTGAGTCAATAAATTACTATTATAATAGATTTTAAAAAACTTTAATATTATATTAAAAAATAAAATATAATTTAAATTTAATAATTCATAAAATGAAATTTTATATCTATTTATATATTATGAAAATGAAATTTTGTATCTATTTAATCAACTACATCAGCAAATAAAAAACCCACTGTAAGACAAAAAAGAACACGTGAAAGAAATGGGACAAGGACAACTCATGTAATTGTCATCATCTGTGACAAAAGGTCAAAACGTGGTCACAGAAATGATTCTGATTCGTGGGTTGTGAATTAGTTTGTTTAAACTTAAAAAAAATAAATTAAAATGTATTATTTTTTGATAGATTTGTGTAAAGTCATCTTTAATATTTGGAAAAAGTCTTGTTAACACTGCTCAATAACACTATTCAACAACCCTATATAATAATATAAAATATGATAATATTTTTAATTAAAAATTCAAATAAATATAGTTAAAATATTAATTTCTTTATTTGCTAGGAGTGTGTTTTTACTATATACAAGTGTCAGTGATATAAGGATCTTAATATTTTTAGTTGCTTTTAGAAGGTCATATCCAGAAAGTATAGAGTTTGAATTAGAAACTAAAACTAAATTTGCTTGTAGATTTTGGATGGGTTAAGTTAAATATATAAATTAAGGAGAAAACAAATAATTGGAATATTGTGCTATGATATTCAATTGCTAAAGGTAAGACAATTATGTTAATCTTTATTTTATTGTAAAGTGTTTTTGGCTTATCTTACCTTCTCATTACAAAACAAAAATTTCAACTTCATCTAAACTTTTAGATTACTTTATATAACTAGTCAGTGTGTTCGAGTAAGCTTTTATTTCCCCCAGTTAACATAAAAAACTTTTATAAATCAATTTATGAAAATATTTTTATTTTAGAAAACGATTTCATAATAAAGGCAGCGAATAATTTCTGAATCAAAGTTTTAAGCCGTTTGAATTATTTCATATGAATAGTTTATCATGTGTGGTTAAAGATTGCATCATGTTAATAGTGTAAGAAAGTGAAATTGGATGAACATTGAAAAGTAAATGCAAACAGCATTCTACAATTCTATATCACTGGGTGCTTTTGAGATTTAGAACGACATACATATAAAATACATAAACAATTTTTATGTCTCTTCCCTCCCAAAAATCCTAAGTGTGCTTCTTTTTGGTACAGAAAGGGCAACAATACAAAAAGGCCTTCAAAACTTGTATTTCAAGTAAAACTCTCTTATTTGGGAAAAATGGACAGAATACGATCATCAAACAATCTCTCTACGTTGTTCAAAATTATACAAAGATGAATGCAAAGACAGTATGCTGTCTAAAGCCCTCTCAGGTGCTGCATGCAACCACACGTCACTGCTCGATCTTGGCCTCTGTAAGTTGCTTATGGAATTTGCAGAAGATGATAAATGTGATCGAGTCTGAGAGTGCACTTCAAGAATTTTCCCCCTTAAAGAGCTTCTTGCCTTGAGTTTCCCCACAGTCTTCAAGCTACCCTTCTGGCTGGTCAGAGAACGGAAACTGACTGAGCAAACTGTTTTCATATTAGAGCGATCAATGCTCGGAGGAGGACCTGATTCTAGTTTCGATCTTCCCATGTTCCAGAACGAAAATGATTGTTGCAGCTTGGATGGAACCTGATAAACCAACCGAGAGAGAAAAATATTCATGAACTTGCCTGTCTTCAATTCAAACTCCTAAAACAAACAAGTTTCTCCCCTAAACATTGAAATGAAGTAAGAGTTAAGATGACCAATAGCACAAATGTATTGTGGCTCCCAGACAAGGTGGTGCAACTACATTAGCAATACACCATTACTAGCTGTAATTACCGCTAATCCCAAGGGAGCTCAGTGTAGTTATCCCACATTCCTTATCATACTTTATCTGATTATTCAAAACTGTGAAACTATGAGAAATATTTACAAGAGTATGGTTGCCAGATTTTTCAATACTTGGGTAGTTCTAATATTCTTATTTTCCACACAACCAGGGAAAAAAATGCGTTCAAGCAAGAATGCCAAATGAACTCATTGAAACGTATATGGTGGTATATCTCAGAAGAGATAAGTCAAATATAATCAGTTAACTTGTTCAATCAAAGAATAATTGACTGAAGCATAAAACTGTTTTATAAATCCATTAAAAATGCTTAATGATGTTTAAAAGGAGAAAATTATAATTGATGTTGCGTGATGAACAATGCAGCTCCCTGATTATTCAGTGGAACCAGGATATACATAAGAGAGGATATAATTTGAATACAAGAATCGGTTCCAAAATATAAGACGCAGTCATGCATAAATACTTGCATTGAATAAAATTTGGGAATAACTCACAGTAGAGATAAGGCTGCTACGAGCAAATGCAAGTGACAATGTAGAAAATGGAGATTTCCCAGGTTTTCCCTTCCACTGATCTGTTGTCTGTCCCTGCTCAACAGACCCGAAACTTGATTGTGCACTACCATCATCGTCTCCGTCATCTCCATCATCATCATCTTCCTCTTCCACCTCTACAGGAGCTTCCTCTTCCACCTTTACAGGAGCTTCTTCATCTTGTTTGGGTACAGAAGCCGTATCATCATCACCATCTTCTTCATCTTCATCCAGCAAACCCATCTCTGCCTTCTTTTCTTCCTCTTTCTCTTTTATGCGCAGTAACCTTTCCATATCCTCAACAGCCTCTTCTAGTCCAATTTCAGCTTCCAGCAGTTCAAGATCTTCATCAATTTTTTTCTTTTCCTCTTCCTTAATTTTTTTCTGCTCTTCAGTCCATTTATCCAACTTATCAACCCACGGCTTGCAAGCATTTTCAATTGCAAGTATAATACGCAACAATATGCTCTCCTTTTTGTTATCCGTTTCTCCTCCATAAAACTCATCATAACCAAGGGGCAGGAATACAACCTTTTCAGGATCTACATCCTCGCCTTCTTTCAAAGGTGGCTGCCAGAATAAACGTATCCCATATTCCTCATCCTCAATATAATTGATAATATTTCCGGTTGGTGTATGGAGGATCAAAGGATCCTCAGTATATATAAGCTTTGAAGGATCTTCAGGATCAGGTTCTGGTTCCTTATTAATAAGAACAAATTCAGGAACCTCGTGATTCTCCTCTGACCAAGCATTTGAAGGAAGAATAAATTAAGAACTTTTCATTTTCATTGCCTGACAGGAGAGGACTGTAAAAAGCATACCAATTACGTACTTGTTCATACACAAAAATGGGAAGAACAAATACCAACCTTTTGACCACCAGTGCTCAAGCTCGGCTGGCATGGGTAACCTCAGAGGAGCTCTATAAAAAGAGTTCAACCACATTTCTCTTTCTTCATCTACTTCATGCACATATACTTTCCAGTGATCAGGGACCTGTGATAGAATCATACGCATGTTTCAACTTCCTTGCATATCAAGATGACAACAAGCAATAAATTAGGATAAAACATTGTCAATAAGCCTCACTTCATAAAACTGGTTAATGAAGCCTGGTGCCATCCACACATCCTCTTCTTCATAAAAGTAAGGATGCTGTGGATCAGTATAAGGGCCCCTCTCTTCTCTAACCACTGCCGACACAAAATATTAAAGATGTGTAAACAAAATAAAATCAGCATCACCCCAATCAGGAAAAGAGGTCAAAATTGCTTGTGTAGCTTAAATAATTTTAGATAAATAAATTGCCTACTTTTTTCAGCTTCAATAGAGCTAGGAAAAATAAACAATTGCTTTCTAGTAATAATCTCAACCAAACATATTCTAAACGGTGATAAGAAGTAAAAGGAAGAAAGTAACAGAACATGAAACTTTATGCCCAAATCAATAACACATGCACTAATCAATGGATCCAGCAACCAAAGAAATTGCAAAACCTAAAATTAGAAACACTCCCCTTCCAGGCCCACCACCACAAAAAAAATGCATATAACGTTTTCCAATATTTCCAAAGAGGTCAAATAGCATACTTCCATCTGGCTTGTTAATAAACATGCGAGCCTTTGCAGCAGCAACTTCTGCTATACCAGCATGCATCTGAAATTGACAGAATATCAGAAAGATTAAGATATTGACACAGGTCTTGGATTATTATTTTTTTATTATACAGAGATGAAAAAGTAATGAAAAAAATACCGCTGAAATTTCTTCATCACATCCCTCAAACTCGTTCACGTATTCTCCAAAATAAAATCTACCCTGCATGCACACAAATTATGTAACCAGGAAAGAAAATAGGTCTACTAGTAGATGTCATAAGTGTGATGGAAGAAATAACATCATCCCTTATGTTGAGATACCTTACAATTCCCCCGATTAATTAAGTGGCAAAAATCATCCAAGTAATGTTGATCATACACCATAAACACAAAATTGAAGTATGTTGAGCAAAAAATAACAGTCTCCATAAGCATAAGGAATGTAGGACACTCCAAGAAACTAGAGCAAAACATGTTATTTCTGCAATCATTTTCCAACTGCAGAGTCCAGTTTTCTCTGCCCAGTTTAATAAAAATTGCAAGAGGTTGATTATAGTCAATAAGTTGAAACATAAATTTTGTCTAATCCATGCACCTACATGTAGGACACGCTCATTGACTTCAAATACACCACATCCATGCATCCTGCCATGCTTCCACTGACCAGCATAACGATACCGACCTTTCTCCCTGGACAATAAATATAAAACCTCTCTCAATACTAGTAATAATGCTCTTGTATAGATGTAAAGTGACAATGCAAGTAATGTCTAGAGAGAAGGATTGCAAAGTGGCACTTATCTTAAAGATAATAAAGTGATTCAAACTGAAAAGACTAAACAGAAATAGACAACTAAACTTACGGCTTGCTTCCATATTTCTTTACCCATTCCTCATTCTCATAATAGGGGATTTCGTATTCCCCATCTGCAAGATCATACATATCTTCAATATCCTTTTCAAGCCATTCTCTGTCTTCCGGGGACCAAAAATCCCTAGCTATAATCCTTCCTTCGGCTCGCATCTTTGCTTCAAGCCTGAGGGCATGGATAAAAGCAGCCCAAGTTTGTTCTCAAGAAAATGAATGCATATTCAAACTGTGCCACAGTCTAAGACTTCATTCAGTCTTAAGGGGGCAATTCAAAGAAAGATACATACTTGGACCCAGGAGCAGGCTCTATGACAGGTATATCAAGATCAAGTACACCATGACCCTCGATATCATTTTGAAACCATTCACCTTCATACCTATGAAAAGATAATACATTGCAAAATATCAGTGACATAAAAGAATTGTTGTATGAAGACGAACATGTCAAGAAATGAAGAGCGCTATGTCCGATGTGGAAAATGGGTAGATTCTGGCCCTAATTGAAATACTTAGCAAACAGAGAGTCATAGACCCCAACAGAACCCTAAAAACATGGCCAACAGAACCCTAAAAACATGGCCAACAGATCCAGTTTAGCCTAAAGCGTAAAAATTGAATTCCTCAATTTGAGGTTGGCAGTAGAAATTTGTTGAACTTAGAGTTTGTCTTCGCTTAAAAATGCCAATGACTTGGTCATTGTCACCTCCCACAAATTTCCAAGGCAAATCTTCAAGTCAATGAATGGGTGTTGCACAAAGAAGCATGACAACAAAATAAGGGTACCACCTAAGCTAACCATTTTTTTAGTCAGCTTTCCTGTGCTTACGTTAACTGTGAGTTTTATATTGTGGCTGTGGTTTCATCTCTATTCTTGTTGTTGTGGGAAATTACAGACAAATGCAGCCAATGTGGCTGCAATTGCTATCAGTAATTCCAACAGTGTTGACATTGTGGCTGAAATTGCAGCCACAAACCAATATTTAAAACCGTTATCAATCAATAACATCTGAATTTTCAAACCTTTGTGTCATCAGACCAAGGGCACAACAAAAACCTAAACAAATTTCTCCCCTCTTTCCAATTACATTGCAAATTTAACATTTTAAGTGTTCATTACTTGAATCCATTCCTTGTATATATAATGTTGTTTTAGTTTATCACCGGCATTATCATCACTTAGTGTGTGTTAGTTTTACTTAATTATCGTTTTCTACAACGAGAATCCATCACTCACACGACATTCGCGTTCAACGGAACTCAATGAAAAAACAAACATGCCCTTAGATAAAACACCTCAACGGAGCAAAGACAAACCTGACCAATCCATCGTCAGAAACATAAACTCCTTTCCCATGAGCATAGTCATCCCAAATAGTCCCTTCATAGCTGAAAAAAAGAAACGCATAATCCATCCAACAGCAACAAACACGTAGCACATTAAAGTGAACATAAAAAAGAATCATGTAAGTGTTACAGTATAGAAAAATACACATACGTGCTACCATCTTGGAAAACGTAGCTAACCCATTTGAGGAACTCCTCAATCCTATCCAACTCTTCGATAGTATCCTTGGGAGTGGCAATGTCGTAGTGGTTATCGGGAATTGGAGGGTAATGTTTGCGAAAAGGAAGATAGAACGGCGCAATGGGAGGGTCTCCTCCCTCCTCAAGCTGTTCATTGACGTAGCGAACCTCTTCCTCGGTGGCCCAAGCAGGGTCCCACCCTGTGCCACCAATTTCGGGGACCCCATCCGCACAAAGCTCACGCAGGTCCTGCTCTGTCCAGTTCTCGGGGTCCTTGGGGAAGTCGAAAGGGTTTTTCTCCAACGCAATCAAGGGGTCCAGCTCTTCCTTCAGCTCCTTCGCCGCCGCGCTCTCCAGCGCTCGACTGAACTCTCGGAGGTTGTTCTCCGGGTTGTTGCCCTTATCATCCTCCGGCCTCTTCTCGTCCTCGTCCCCGCCTGACTTGAAGGCGCGGCGGAAGGCGTCATCCTCCTCCTCGTCGTAGGAGTAGTCGGACTCGTAGTCGGACTCGGACTCGGACTCGGACTCGGACTCGGAGGAGGTGTCGTTTTGGAGGTCATTGGCCGCCGGAGAGTCTTGCGGTTGGTCTTCGTCGTTGTCCATTTGGGAAGAAACGGTTAGAGAGTGATGCGAATGGATAAGGTGAGTGAGTGAGTGAAGAAGATAACACAGTTACATTACATGAATCCTACCACAGCTACCTGTCGTTACAAACGACGATAGAGGCAAACAAAAGAGAAAGAGGGTTCTTCCCATACGACACCCTTCTCCGTCGTTTCAATCTCTTATCTCATCTTCCTAATTAACTTCTCACTCTATTTTCACCTTTTTACTCATTTATCGGTTAAACTTTTCGCTATTCATAAATTTAAAATTCAATTTCCCTCTTATCTTACACAAAAAAGAGCTCAATTAATTTTTTTATTCAAAATGCACTTTTTGTCACCTATGTTGTTTATTTTGTAATTTTCTCAGCGGGCCACTCTAAGCCACTATGGATCGGGCTCTGCATTCTGCACACCGATAAATTTAAATTAGGCTTTTACTTCCTGCACTTCCCTTTTCTGCATTCTCATCATTTTTAAAATGACTATTTTTTAAAGTAATTTCTAAATTACTTGTTCTAGGAATTTTTTTGAACACACAATTTTTTTTTAGTTTATAAAATACGTCTTAAAATACGTTGTCTATAATAGAATAAGATTTTTAACAAGACAATTCGTCAATTTCCCCAATTTATGGGGGTGTAGTTTCAAAAATAGGGGGATGTAGGAAGTAAAATCCTTTAAATTATACGCTCCTATATTTTAAAATCCATTTTCATCCTTTTAAAATTGTATTTTGGAAGTATAATTTGAAACACATATTGTGTATTCGGGATTGTATATTGTGAAATACAAAAAAATTATTATAGATTGTACATTCAAGAATACATCTTTGTATTTTGTATTGTACATTCTAAAATACATTATTTTTTGGATTTTTTTAAATATATTTGTATTTTATTTGAATTTGAATTAATTTCAAACGCAAGTAATTTATTTTATATAATCATTTTTGTATTTTAAACACAAATACTTTATTTAATATTGAGATTTTTTAATACGAACAATATTCAATAAAAGTGAACACAATAAATGATGATAATATCTCATACATTAATGATAAAAAAAAATTGTACAAAATTATTGTTAAATTTAAAAATACAAAACTTCTAAAACTATGTTCAAGTCGCCTACTCCATATAACACATGGATGTGTAATATAAACAACCCCCTTATTTGTGACGCCACAAGCTAACTGCAATGCATGGTGGGTTTCATCCCATGCTGAAATACCTTTTGTCACGTGTCCACAATCAATCATGCACTGTAGAATGTTGGCGTTTTTCCTTAATACACCTTGCATTTATTGAACCAATGCATTAGGCACTTGAAAAAATAAAGAAAAAATCATGGTAACATAATCATGAAAATAACTCGTCGGAAAAACATGTTTCTGTTGTGACGATAGTCATGTTTGGCCACCATCTGAACTTATTTGGTCGATGACATGGTAATACATACGGTTAATTTTTGTTCGCACGAGGAAGTATACAAGGGTATGACATTGATTTGAACTAGTGTATAAATCCAAATGCACATGTTGAAGGATGTGAAGTCAATGTCACACTAGTAACAAAATGGTCAGTAAAATGCAATCATCAGTCATCAATGACAACAACTACATCTCTTCTGAAAGGTGGAGGATGTTGAGGAATCGTCTGCTCATACCTACATTAACGTAGAGCACGCTCAAATAAATGGGGATGTGAGCATGTCCCAAGCCAAATATGTCATGAGAACATGATTATCGCCTCAAATGGATGACTAGGCCAATGGTCACCGTAAGGCCTCCATAGCACTACAACATGGGTAAGATCGTTGCTCTCTGTGCGCATAACGTCAAGTGTACACTCATGGTGTTTAATAACACAACAACACGCCTGAGAGAAGGAGCTTATGATATATGGGAGTGTTATATTGATTCTCATCCCTTTAAGATGTTCATATATCAATGTTTTATCCATTATGAACTAAATATTATTCATATATTTAATTGAAAACAAATATAAATTATTCAAATTATGTGTCATTTACATGTAATAATTGCATGACATAATATCCTAACTATTATGTTTGCGCAAAGCAAGCATTCCCCAACTGGTCGTACATGTGGCTAAGTGTGACAACTCCTCATGCATACCCACCACTAATCAATGTCGCACCATCGACAAAAATCGTGCAATCAACCAAATGCAACAAATAATTGCGAGTTGAGAACTTTCATATGTGATGTATGATGCACTCCTCGTACACCTTGTGCAACCAACTCAATCAAACATGAGTACCACAACACTACCTCAATTCAATCACCATATCACCAAAATCTACCACAAGTAGCTCAACCAACAATGATGTCGCTAATATGAAATCCAACATCACATACGAACAAAATCGTCACACAATGTGGAGAAGAAACAATGCGGACAAATCAACCAGAGTGATGGTCATCTCAACAACAAGGAGGTGAAAATTGTTGATGTTACGATGTCACCTCTTAACAAAGGTTTTTATGAGACCTTTATCAATTGCATAGTGACAACAACCCATTGTTAAACATCATGACCTCAACTTTAGGATGAGAGATCCCAAACTTACTTAGCTTGACCAACTTTAGTTCCCCTCGATCCTCACCCTCCCACGATCTACAAGCCACGTGGTCAGCGTAACTCTCGAGCAACGACATATCAGTAGGTCTCATAGAAAATCTTACTCCAACTTCCTCATGTTCTCTAGTAGCATCTAATAGAAATACATCACCATCAATGGTAACAACAACTTGTTCTCTATCCCTTTTATGAATTGACATCGTCAGTCTCTGTCTAGCTCATGCTTGCAATGATGGTTCACCTTTGGTCTTAGTCATACCTTCGATAATAATAATAATAACAAACAATTAATACTTATTTTAAAATTAATAAATACATTTCAGTTTGTGTATTCCATAATGTATTTTCATACATTTAAAAAATACATTCCAAAATCCACAATCAAAAATATATTACATACATTCCATAATGCATAAATTCAAAATGTATATTCATTATGGATTTTACATCCTAATGTGTGTTTTAAATTTGAAAGCCAAATTAAAAGTACAAAACCAGTGCGACATCAATGGTAACCAATATAGTTCCAATAGGCTTTTCCACTCAATAATTGATAAGGGATGAAGAAAAAATGTTAAGGGGTGCAGGGAGGGGTGCAAAGAACAAAGAAGAAAAAGAAGTGGGGAGAAGAAATTAATAAGTAGATTAAATATAATAATAAATGAGAGTTAGTTTGGTCTTTTCACAAACATTCACACTCCAATCCATTTCCTTCCAATAATAATCATTATTAACATATTTGTTTCCACATCTTCACAAAATTTTCACAAGATTTTAAAAAGTTAATAATTATAGTTTACATTTTATATTTGCTAGTGTTCTTACAAGGACCTAGAAACAAATTCTTTCTTTGCCTTCCACCCGTTGACCTCCAGGCCTTCACTTCCGGACTCCCTTCTCGACTTAAGCTTTCGGCTTATTTGTTCTTGGCTTGTACTTGGTTCATAAATCTTTCTCGTTTTATCGAATTGCCTGACAAACACCTCCCGGTCAACTTTAATTTACTCCATTTGATCTTTCGGTTTTTGGTCTCGGCTTTCTCTCACAGATGGGTGTGCGTACCTGAAAGGTGCTTTGATGCCAAAGTTAGATTCAGTTTTACAAAATATTAGAATGAATTCACCCTTTTTCACCTCTTACGATGACCCTCTATTTATACTACTCTTTTATTAGGCCCAGAAGTTATTTGGACTTTTTCTCTTTGTATTAAACATTTACTACACACACCTGCATATTTGGGCCCAATTTCATGGGCTTTTGCTTAATAATAATTTCCATTTTATTTTATCTCTCTCTTTTAATTCTCTCAATTGAACTTTTTTAGTTCAACTTCACATCTTTACTTTTGGGTTGAACTCTCGGCTCTGTCTTCACATTGCTTTCGGTTGGCATCGGCCTAATTGGACCTTTCAGCCGAATCTCTCGGCCCAATCTCAGTTGGTCTCGGCCTAATTGGACCTTTCGGCCAAATCTCTCGGCCCAATCAGTACACTAAGCCCCCAGGCATAAGGAGATGTAGACGACGAAATGTCTATGAAAAAATGAAACTTCACCTCTTTTATATTTTGGGGGGAAAACAAATTTTGAAAAAAAAAGACTTTAATGGTGTATTAATTGCGAAAAGACTTTTTCGTTTTGCGCGCTTCCTCTTGATTGTACTGCTTGACGTGACAAGCTAGAAGTTTCCAACCACTGGATATGACTAAATCTAATGGTTACAATGCCATGACTCTTCATATGTCATCACTCTTCCACCATTATAAATCTTCAACTCCATTCATCTGGTTACACAATTTCTCCACTCATTATATATTAAAGTTGAAGCAAATATTCACGGAAGGTATAATGTCTTCATCGAGTTCTGTTTCCGTTTCTTTTGAGTTTACGGGATTTTCGAGCACGAGTAATGAATCTACTGGGAGAGTGATTGAGACCAATAAGAATGCCAAATCCTCTTTGTCACCTGAAACGCTCTCGTGTATGAATTCATCAAGCAAAGATGTTGTGGATGTTGAAGCCGAGGAAAGAGAAGAAATAGCCGAACAAAGATTAAGCCTTCGGCTCGGGTACGAATGGGTTAATCCGAAAGTTCGAGAATATTTCTCTTGGTACCAATTTTCCTCAACCCTTCGCAATTTCCTTTCTCAAATTTATGTGTATTCTCCTGATGCCACTGAGGAAATCATTTCTTTTCGGTGAACTGGTGCCATTGATAATGTTTGCCATGGCCGTGAAGGCGACAGACACGAATTTTTTTATTTTTATGAATGTCTCTTTACTGATCTCCATATTCGGTTTCCTTTAAGTGAATTTCAGATGGGTGTCCTTTGTTTTCTTAACGTTGCTCCTACTCAACTTCACCCTAACGGTTGGGCTTATATGCAAGCTTTTAGCATTTTGTGTAAATACCTTTCTTTGACTCCGAGTCCGAAAACTTTTTTATATTACTATAGCTCCTGGCCCGGTAAGAAGCCTAGTTGGTTGTCCCTGATTAGTAAGACAAAAATTTGTTTTCTTTCTCCATTTACTTCTTCATACAAAAACTTCAAAGGAGGTTTCTTTAAAATTCTCATTGAGGAA
>Ga0123342_1001234_pt1 | contig 42975 bp, 13 predicted proteins | sample Turbeawhitnodule_FD_89960 | JGI IMG/M metagenome (GOLD analysis project Ga0123342, IMG submission 89960) | Root nodule microbial communities of legume samples collected from Mexico - Turtle bean Mexico white nodule | ecosystem: Host-associated > Plants > Roots > Nodule | place: Mexico: Nepantla...
CACAAAGAGCTAAAGCTCAATCTACAAAAATATTACACACTCCCCTCCCCCTCTCCTTCTTTCTTATTTATATCTAACTAGCAAAACAAATAACTAACTCATGACTATTCTAATTCTAACTAATTCCTCCTCTATGTGTAACCTAACATAGAGCTACCCCCTTTTGATCTACCACTTAGCTTGGACTTTTACTGGTCTTCTCTGCACATTCTCAAATCATCTAAGGTAGAAAAAACAGAAATTTGAATGTTGAAATTGTATTAAAGTAAACTATTTATGATTATATAATCAAGGATATTGTTTTCTTTCAATTATTTAAGGAAGGAAAGAGTTGCTGCTGAATGAATTCAGTGATCTCTAATGTGCTTAGTGTATTTAGTGGATTGAATTTTTAAATAGGCTCTAAGTCTTTTTGCTTCAGTACAGCATAATTATGTATGCTGTCCTTGGACGTGGATCACATGTCATTTCATCAGCAGTCAGACATGCTTCCTTCTTTCAATTGTGTTGGAAATCAATATCGACTAGAGATATGACCAAATTATAGTATATAAGTGAGTGCAAACTTCACCTTAACAAGCCGGTTTAGTAAGTTTGAGTTAGACTTAAAGTTCACTTTCTAAGATGGTATCTTAGAACTTATCCTAGTCAAGTTTGTTAAGTTTTTTGTGTCACCCATTGTCGGGTTCCCCGTAGTCTCACGCTCAAGATAACAAATAACTACCAAAGACTGCACAACGGATAAAGATCTCTAACTAGAAATTTTGCCATGATTATGTTTTTGATGTTAATGGTGTTTGTCATCTCAAACTTGCTAATTAAGTTGTGAATCTCTCACTATTGTGGTTATGATTGTCATATTAGCTGCTAAAAAAAATTCTGCATTGAGGAATCAGTAAACTACTTTTTGTTTATACTTTTATTTAACTTGAAATGTAAACTCTTAATTGCAGATTCTGGCTGCATTAGAAATTGTCCGTCAAGGTGCAGATGTGATGCCGAGGAGCCAGCTTAATCAAGTTTTAGATGATGAATTAGGTCCTGGTTGGTCATCAAAATTAATTAGTTTTGATTATGAACCTATAGCTGCTGCAAGTATTGGCCAGGTATTTGTGCTGCTTTTTTTCTGAAGGGGGGGTGGGGAGTTGGCGCATTACATCTCAAAAAGTAAAGAAGCAAGCTAACTTCTAATAAAGACTCCATTACATATCCCAAATAAGCAAGTAAAGCTGATGTGATGGAACGGTCCAAACACTTCAGGCTTCATCATGCATGGCATCCTCCTTAGCTAACCAGTTGGCACACAAATTGGCTACCATAAAAATATGCTGAATTAATAATAGTCAGTCATAGGAGATAATATCTTGAAACCATATGTAAGCAAGTGTATATATGGTCCTTAAAAGTCACCCTTATGAATGAGACCAATGCAAGTGTGTGAATCTGAAATGGCAGAAAATTTTCAGGTGCCATTTCCACATTTAATAGGCTCAAGCTGAGCATGGATATTTCAAGAAATGTCATTATAACCAGAAAAGCTGAAGTTGCAGTTTCCTGAATCATCTCTTACCAAACCTCTGAGGCCAGAATATGAGCACCAAAAGCTGTCCAAAGCCACCAAGGTGTAATGAGAATGAGAAACATTACTGCCAGCCTACATTGAGTTTGAGCAAAGTTTGTTAGACAATCGTGAGAAAATTAGGTTGATTAACAAACACGGAAACTTTCCAAGCACGATGAGCATAATCACATCCATAAAAAAATAAATGATAGTCTTCTAAGGTGCTCCATTACATCTGTTGAAATGAGAAGATATTAATTCTCTATAAACTGTCATCTCATTTAATGGGAGGGAGTTGTGAAAATTTGGTAAAAGAATGGAGTTTTTTGTTGGACTGCCTGTTTTCAAATCTATTGTGAAGACAGAGAATGAGGTGCTAAAATTAGAGTACTTTTCATTAGCCTACTATAGATTGAGTTAACTAAATATTGACCCAAAAGGTTCACATAACCAAATAAAGGAGTCCTCCACCATGAGTCTCCATAATATCTCGACAAATGTGAGTCACAAGAAAATTCAACTGCTAACTTTGCTCCTTAGATGTGCCATCTTTTTGACATTTTATCGATTACTTGTTTTGATTTCTTGCATGCCAAATTTTTACATCTATAATTATTTTTCAAATAATTAAAAGTTCAAAACTGGCCATCGATTCCCCTTTTGGCCTTTCGTTAGTTACTTCACTTTACATGTTAATGAGCCTTTTTCTTTTTCAATTTATTTGTTGAATATCTTGAACTTTGTACCATTGCTGCATAAGATATGTATAAAATCCATTAACAAATCTTTGTCTAACAGCTTAAGCTTTGGTATGGTATTAGTCTCTATGATCAAGTGGTCTTAAGTTCGATTATTAGTGTCCTCATTCTTATAACAAGTTGAATTACAGCAATAGATAAGTGAGCCTGTGCATTGTGCAGACTTCAAATCTGAAATTTTGCATGGGATGGGTGTTTTAGAAATGTATAATAAAAACTATTCTTTAACCTTCATCTTTCCACGTAAATTTTTGGGAAGTTGGTCTTGGCTATTACAATTCTTTTTTTTTAATATTAGATTTATAATTATATTTAGTTCTTCAAATTGTAGTCTTAGAAAGTGGTTTAGGCCCAACTCATTTCTGCAAAAAAACTTGTAAGATGAGGATTGTCTTCACTTTTATACTATATTTTGGTACTACTTCTTCTTGATGTAAAATATGGACTTTCCCCAATACATTCGTCACCTCCAACACTATTGGGTTTGGTATGTGAATAACTTGGTGAATGACCATTTTAGTGGATCTAGGATAGGTTTTGATACCATCTTAGAAAGTGGTTTAGACTTAATTTAATTTTACAAAACTAGCTTACCAGATGAGGATTGCTCTACTTATATATTGCATTTTGATACTCTATCTAGATGATGTGAGACTAAGATATTTCCTAATATGTGATAGTCATGTTGAACTCAGTCACAAATAAAAATATGTTTATGTAATGAGCTTTGAAAATTCAATTGTGCTTTCCATAAAGTCAGACTGAGGTGACTTTGAACTCTCTATTTCACTTTGGATTCATACTAACATAGAAGTTACTTTAATAAGAATGCCAAACTTTATATTGGAGCCCTTCTGCTTAGTCTGATAATATTGCTTAATGAGGTTCCTCATGGAATTTAGGTGCACGGAGCTGTCATGAAGGATGGCATGCAAGTTGCAATGAAAATTCAGTACCCTGGTGTTGCAGATAGCATTGATAGTGACATTGAGAATGTGAAGCTTCTTTTAAACTACACAAATCTAATTCCTGAAGGACTTTATCTTGACAGAGCTATAAAGGTGTGTATTTATTAATATAATTCAATCAATTCAGGCATCTTTAGGATTATGTTTATACCAATATTCTCTTTTCATAGTCCTTAAACCCACACATTTTCTATCTTGTCTGTAGGGGTTTGGATCCCTTAGCCCCCTCTCTTCCTTTCATTGAGTGATATGCCTTCTGATTCATCAGTGAGATCCTAAACCATATTCAATCTGTAATAGTTTAATCTGTGTGCATACTTGTGCAATGCTTGAATTAGTACCTCTTTCTTTTCTCCTCTTCACCTTTCTACCATCCACCAAATGTTCCATGTAGTCTGCCATAAATTGGACCATGTAGTATGATGTTTATCTATTTTTTGATATTGATCTGGATTGTCTTACCTATTGTTTAGAAAAAAAGTGTCCATAATTTGACGAATATATGTCTATATATTAAACCTTGCTTTTTAAGTTCTTCCTGTAAATTTTTCTAGGTGGCCAAAGAAGAATTATCTCGCGAGTGTGATTACAGGTTGGAGGCTGCAAATCAGAAGCGGTTCCGAGATCTTCTTACTGGGATAGACGGATTTTATGTTCCAATAGTTGTGGATGATATTTCAAGTAGAAGAGTATTAACTACCGAGCTTGTTTATGGTAATTATAACAACTTTCTCAAGTTCTTGTGATGCATTTTTTATACATCCTTACATGCAGTTTTCTGGTACCATAACTTGCGTAGCCTGCTTAGGCATCTTAAGTGATTCAAAAGAATAAAAATGTATGTGGTGTTCGATGCCGCTGCATTTGACATCCTGTTTAGATGGCAATGCTATCAACTCAACATATATGTAGTATTATTTGCATCAAAGATATAGTTTTCCAGATTGGATAGCAGATTTTCCGTGTAGATGCTCCTATTTTATCTCATAATCTGATTTGCTAGCCAAAACTCAATTATTTCATTTTTTTTTGTAATTCATTAAAAGTGAAAAGAAAGATCGTCTAACTATAGGAAACTTCATGTAATTAATTATATAATTATGTTTGGAGAAATTCTGTCACCTTTAATCAGATAGTTTTATGAACAAAAATTTGTCCATGATGTTTTTAATCATTCTTTGCTCAAGTATTTCGTAACTTTTTTTGAGAGATGCTACTTGTCCTGTTCATTAAACAAGGGATATTTTCAATTTTTTTATTCCATTGGGGGAAAAATATATAGGATTCTTGATTTCTTATTGAGTTTGACAATCAATCTGTTTACACTATTCAGATAAAATAATTAGAATGATATTCTTGTGAACTAAATTTTTTGCTTGTCTTTGAACGTGGAGTGGTTTTCTCTTGCTGCAGGAATTACAATTGACAAAGTGGCATCACTTGACCAGGAAACTCGTAATCATATTGGCAAGAAGTTATTAGAACTCACCTTGATGGAGTTATTTGTATTTCGATTTATGCAGGCATGTTACTTTGCCCTGTGTTTATATCTGTGTACGAGTAAAATATTAAAGGCTATTGTTGACATACCGACTCTAGCAACACCAATTGGAGAATTCCGGTGGAAGCATATGAAATTTGAAGTATACTTGATGAATTTTGGTTTAGTTATCTTGTTCAGGTGTTGTCTAAGTCAACTGAACATAAGTTACTGTTAAAAGACTTGAGGAATATGACAAAGGATTAGATCTTAATGAAATTATCATCCTCACTGGCTTAGTATCTATAAATAAATTTCGGTGTTAAATGCAGAGCAGTTAAGGGGAAAAACTTCACCCTATCTGTGCATAGTTCACTTCCTATACACTGTAAAGCAAAACTGATATGGTCTAGTGATGTTATATAAGTGACTAGGCTGCCAGAGTCACCAATACCAATAATACTAGAGCCTAGGTTATACCATTTTGCAGGTACTGGTTAAATCAGTTGACAGGACATTATACAACATCCTGTCTTCATTTGGTAGCTACTCTTTTTTACTCAAGAGCCTAACACATAACCTTTTTACCCCAAATACCAAGTATCTAATAAGATAGTTACAATTAGGTCATATATATATATATATGTTGTATATTATGTTCAGGAATTTTACTTTCTATTTTATTTTTTTCATGCATATCTTTTAATGTTAAATGTTTCTTTAAATCACACCTTCAAATATGATTTTGTGATCTCTTCTTAACTTGGAGGGTGTTTTTAATGCAGACCGATCCTAATTGGGGTAATTTCTTATTTGATGAAGCTACAAAGACAATCAATCTAATTGATTTTGGAGCAGCACGGGATTACCCTAAAGTATTTGTTGATGATTATTTAAGAATGGTTGGTTCTCTTTCTAATCAGTCTCTTTATATCAATAACTAAGCTGAGGTTTGAAATCTCCATTGTTTTGTTTCCTCTGTTTAATTTTTATTTTCCTAAATCAGACTTGCCTATATCATACTGCAGATATATTAATGATAAAAAATGCTATAAATATATTATATACTTAACTTTTCATAACTTGTATCCCAAACTGCCTACATGGCAATTTATTCCACTCATACATGACCATTTTTATGGGTCCCACCCTAGTAACTAAAGTGATGATTAGGCTGTTTAAGTTAATATGCTAAAAACTCCTTTAGTGCCTTTTTTCTAATTCAATATTTTCCTGTATGTTTTCATCGTATGGCTTAATAACACTCGATTGCTTGAACCTTCCACAACTTGGTGGGAGGGGTATTGGAGTACTTGATTGTTATACCCTTAAGCTGAGCAGCAAATTCTTCTGGATTCTTATTATTGTTTATGATGCATAATTGATTAGGTTCTAGCATGTGCAAATGGTGATAGCGAAGGGGTCATTGAGATGTCCAGGAGACTTGGGTTCCTCACCGGAATGGAATCAGATGTCATGCTAGATGCCCACGTCCAAGCTGGTTTTATTGTGGGTTTGCCATTTTCAAGACCTGGTGGTTTTGATTTCCGATCAAATAACATTACTCAAAGCATTTCTCATCTTGGGGCAACAATGCTCAAGCACAGGCTCACCCCTCCACCTGATGAAGCCTATAGTCTGCACAGAAAGCTTTCCGGTGCTTTTTTGGCATGCATTAAGATTGGGGCCGTTGTCCCGTGTAGGGAACTGCTGCTTGAAGTATACAAACATCATAAGTTTGGTGATGTAAATGAGATATTATCTAGTGGCTCAGTGTCTTCATAGGTTTGTTATTTCCCCAATTATTTTTTCTCAATTATAATAATATGTGGGAAGCTTATTTTTTTTTGCCCGAGCTCCTTTGGGGAGTAAGTTTTCTCCCTCCCTGTTTGTAACTTTAGGTGTCTATGTAAGAGTTTTTCCCGGATAAATTATTTGAAAGGTGATTGATTTCTTAAGAGTGTTTCGATAAAGAATATTTAGAAGGAATTTTTATTTTTAAGAGGGAATTTATTTTTACATAGAATTTGAAAGATGTTATGATAATATATGTGATTTGAATAGAGAATTTTAAAAGAAATTGTAATTCTATAAATTTATAATATAATTCTATTGAATTTCAAATTTTGTCTGAGCAGTAAATTTTTAGAATTTCTTTATACCCTTTCTCTTTTACAATTGTCTTTTCTTTTCACATTCTCCTAAGGTCAGTCAGTGTGCTGTATGTTTGCCTTCTGTTGGAACATCATTAACTTGGCTGAGAATGCAATGTTGTGGACTTGGTTGAGGTTGAGATATTGTGTGCTCAACATTATTTTTTTTATTTAATGTTGACGGAGTTATTCTTAAGCTAAAATTCATCATTATTAATCCGTTTATATTGCTAAGATTTTTTTTTATCAATGTAGAATAGGATTATTTTTTTGTCAATGTTAACATCAATTATGTTTTTTTGGATAATGTCAAATAATTTTTTTTACATGGATTGAAGTTATTTTTAGTTAATGTCAATCGATATTATTTTTTTACCAACTTCAATGAGAGAAGTTATTTCTTAATCAACATTGATTAAGATTTGTTAGGCCAACAATGATATGATTATTTTCCAATCAATGTTAACATAAGTGTTTTATTAAAATAAATATATTGAAAGAAATGTAGCATATTAGTGCAAAAATAATTTGAACTAATTGAGCGTTTATTGTTAGACTAAAAATTATAACTAATAGTTAATACATAACTCTTTCCACTTATATATATACAACAAGTTTTTTCTTAATAATTATCTTGTTATGAATCAATTTCTTTCTTTGATTCTAACTTGGTTCACATGTTAGAAAACAATTGATGTAACATGAACTTTAGTTCTAATATTAATTCAAACTTTTAGTTCTGATATTAATTTACAATATTATTATTTATTAAATAACATTCTCATTTCGATACTTTTAATTATTAAATATTTTTAATGTTAAAATATGTTTTTTTTATTTGGTTGTAATATAGAAAAAAATGAAACTTAATAAATCTAAATTATTTTATCTAAATAAAATATTTAAAAAATGAAACAATTAAACATTGTGTTTGATTTTTTCCAATAATTTTGTTATAAACATGTGATGCGAATAGTCATCAATTATATTATAACAAATTGGTGCAAGTATTACTTAAACGATATGAACTTAATAAATTAGTTTGGGAAATTTGCACCGTGGCCCAATAAAATCAACATTTGCATTAAAAATTAGGTAAGTACAATTGGGTAATGTCACATAATGATAAGCATTAAAAATAAGCTAAGTAAAGGGGAGCTGAGAACTTGTAATACATAGTAATAACTATATATAGTTTGTAATGTATTTTAAATATTATGAGACATAAAGTACTGTTTATAACTATTAAAACCATTAAATCCCTTTTGTATATAGATACTGCAACCCTACTTTTGCGAAGAATCAATCCCCGTTATAAGTGGTGGTCACACCAAAACTTTGGGAATTACATTGCTTTTATCCCATAGGTCCACCCAATACACACAAAAAGTAAACCTAATTATTTAACACATTACTTGCGCTTCTAGTTATTTAACACTCTTAACACTAAAATGAGTTTTTTTTTTATGAGAGTGGGATAATTTTTTTCTTTTCTTATTAAAATAATATATTTTATTTAAAAAATTTATGAATGTTGAAAATAATGTTAGTGTGACATGATATTTTTATACAACTTCAGTTTAACCAATTTAAATTAAAATCGTGTTATTTTGGTATAATTTTATTTTGACATATCAGAAATTATGTCATTTAAATTAAGTTCTTATGATTTTTTTATATCTGTAATTTTTCCAGAAATATCTTTATTTTAATAAAAAAAAAATTAACCCACGTAAAAATTCATATATTATAAATTTTTTTTATTAAAAGTATTAAAAATGGGTATTTATCTTTTAAGAGAATAATGGAATATCTATTTGTTTATTTAATATAATGAATGATATTTGGTAAAGTAAAACAAAGAAAACCTAATCGGGAAGCGTAATTAATAGATTTAATGATAAGAAACAGGAAAATCTTGACACCCTTTAATAATAGATGCAATTTAACGTGATTGGCTCCGTCAGTGGCTTGGATTAGTCATGACAATGATTGTGTTGTTGGTGTTAGCAAATAATGTTTGTTTCCTATAGCCCACAAAAAAAGGGGCAGAAAATAAATGGGTTCAGAATGAAGATGTAGCGTAATTTTGAAGACATTATAAATTATTAAACTTTATGATGGTGAATGGTGTTTGTGTGAAGAAAAAGAACACAATGAATATTAGGAGATGGGTCTACCATATTTTGTGTCGGTTCATGCGAAGAGAAACGGCCAACGGTTGTTATTATTTAAAGCAAATAAATAGTGAAAGAGATAAATGGAGTGAGTGAATAACTGCGGAGAGTGGAAAAAACATTGTTGTCAGCTTCATTAAGATGATGACAATGAAGCTGCTTTTGGTAGCAGTTGAACTTGCATGCTTAGTTTCTGGGATCTTCTCCTTTGGATCTGAAACACTGTCTCAGCTTTCTTTCTTAGAAAATGGTGTCGTTTCAACTCGCCCTTCTTCATCTCAACCTCAACCTCAACCTCAACCTCTTATGGTCGACCTCACTCTCATTCAAGGAGCTCATTCTAAAGGAGCTGGTCTCTCTCTCTCTCTCTCTCTCCGTTAATTTTTATTAAGTGGCTTTTTTGTGTGATGTGTCTCTTGCTGAAAACTACATTTTGAGCTTCTCTGTTAGTGCTACTCTCTGGGTACTTCACATTGCAATTATTTGTCTCGTGTTTCATCGTCTTTGATTTGCTGGTTTTTGTGGGTTGTAAACATGAATTTTAGTGAGTTGATTTCCTTGTATGAGAGTCTTGCATATAACTAATATACCTTTGAGTTATTACATGAAACTCCACATTTTCTAGGTAACCCTCATTTCTTGTTTCTGCTTTAAAATTATGCCAGAGCTGTTGCGCTAATGTTTTCTCTAGTTTGCCTAATTACTTTGCTAGACTTGTATTTCTTTGCTTTTCTCTTGCCAATTCTTTCATTCTTAGAGATTGCTCACTTATAATCAGGATTCTTAGTTATGAGATACCTTTTGCCTCCCTTGCTTAAATTCTTTGCTTACAGCTCCACGCTAACATCCCTATTTGTCTCTGCAATGTGTTTATGGTTTTTGTTGATTACTGTCTGAGTATGCCCCGTATTTGTATGGAACTGCATATGCTTTTTAAATGACCTGATACTCGAAGGGTAGACTTCATTATTCGTATAATGCTTGTTTGAATTGGTTGAGTTTTCATAATTGACGGAAAGTTGAAAAGATTAAAGATTGTCTCATGCATAATTTCTTACTTGATTTGAAATCGTGCAAATAAGTTGTTTTTTTCCCTATAATGCCAGTCTGTTTGGATGGAACATTGCCTGGTTACCATTTGGATCGTGGATTTGGATCTGGTGCAGATAGTTGGCTTGTTCATTTGGAGGTAAAGAATGTTCAAGGTTTAATATAGTTTCTAAATTTTTCCCCATCGTTCAACCCACTCATTGTCCTATATTAAGAAGGTAGACTGTGTAGAAAAAAGTTAATATTTGGAGTCTTTATTTAACCATACTGATACTTTTTTAATACCTGCAGGGGGGAGGATGGTGTAATACCATCAGAAATTGTGTCTATAGAAAAAATACTCGTCGTGGCTCCTCAAAATTCATGGAAAATCAAATACCATTCACGGGAATATTGAGCAACAAACCTGAAGAAAACCCTGGTTTCTCCCTTGACCTTAAGCATGCATGCATTTTTTACCTGTAATTCATTTAAACTCTTCCCTCCTCGAGGCTACAACTTATGTATATTCAAGCCCATGTTCTTTCATTTTTCTGCATGTAATCTTCCTCGGACAGATTTCTTTAATTGGAACAGAGTTAAGTTACGGTATTGTGATGGGGCATCTTTCAGTGGAGATGGTGAAGATGAGGTTAGTGAGAGGAATATACTTGGCTTTTTATGAATAACGGTATTGTAATGGAGTGTTTTATGAATGAAATATGATCTCTTTGTCTTTGCTTATATCTTAAGGAAATAATTGCTTTTGTAAATCTCCCAAACTATTGCTCTTGGAGATTGTTTAAGACCATATAAGGTCTTCTTTAGGAGGCATGCCGCATTTCTTCCACTGTGAGTTTTAAATCCGGCAGGAATCTCCATGTACACTTGTTTTCTAAAGCTTCATGAAGAAAGACATTCTTCACATCCAACTGGTGTTATTCTCATCCAAAATGAGCTACTAGAGCAAGAACAACTCCAACTATATTCTTCTTTGCTACAAGAGACAAAGTTTCTTTCTAATGCATCATTCTTCTCTCTCATGGCTTGAGTCAATGTTCACTTCTCATGGCTTCTTGAACTGAGTTAGGAATTTCTATGACATCAATGACAACAACAAAGCTTCAATGTCTATTAGAGAGATTGTCAGTACATACATATTGAGAAATGGGATATTTAACACAATCTTTTTTTCTTTCTCAAAATAATGGGTAATTCTCAGTAACACTTACCTCCTCACTATTGCCTTTTAGGTTCCTCCTCTCCAAGTCAAACAACTCTCTTACTCTGGAGTCAAAGTGGGTTGTTTTCTTTGATATTTTTTGCCAAATAATTTGTCTTCCTTTTCCTCACTATGGCTTGGTTCAAACCCATTCGTGGTGGCTTCATCACTTGGATCTTAAGCATCCTGCAAAGATAGATATGGTAATGACAAAAAGGACAACTTCTTCACTTCTAGTGTTTTCTCCCCCTAAAGCATATATAGGGTTGACAAAAGAGGAATATGTTTCATGAAAGGTGACATCTATGGTGATATAGACATGACGAATCTTAGGATAATAACATTTGTACCATTTTCTATTAGGAGGATACCCAATAAATACACATTTAAGAGCTATAAGATCTAATTTATTGCGATTAGGATTATGATAGTGAAAAAAAAAATGACAGACATTCAAATTCTCGACCAAGTAGACTTGACACTAGGGAAGTATTGGAAACAAAAGACAAAAATTGATTCAATAGGACTAACATTATTTAAGATATGAATGGGTAACCTGTTGTTGAGATATTTAGCGGTTTACACAACTTCTTCATAATAGGTTTTGGGAACAAACATCTGGGAAAGGAAGGCTCTGGCTACCTCTAGAAGTTTCTGCTACTCCATTTTGTTGTGGAGTGTTATGCATGTTAGTTCATGAACAATACCATTGAGACAAAAATTTGGAGAATTCTTGATTCACCTATTCAATACCATATCAAACCTTCCAAATTGATTTTGGACAAGACGGAAAAAATTAACAAAAATTTGAAAGTCCTAAGATTTACCTTGTACCATACATGGGACAAGATGCACGATGATGTTTTGACAGTTGACAAATATCACATTTGAAATACTCAACGGACTTTGAAGTGAACAAATGAGGGAACATGTATTTTATAATGTTAAAGGAAGGATGACAAGTCTTTTATGGTGAAGTCATACTTGGGAATTTTCCCATATTTCTGATGTTGCTTGTTGGCTTATAACAATCACAACCTACTATGTTCCTTAGCAATTAAAATCATCTTCCTTGTGGTAAGGTCCTGAAATACATAATAATAAGAAATAATTATTGAAAATTCAACTGTTTTGTAAGTTTTTGTATAGAGACAATATTATTGGTCAATTGTGGGATGTATAAAACATCCTTTAATACAATGGATGATTCTAAAGTTATATTCCTGAATCCATATATGGGTACATTATCATCATTTGCTACTATAACAAGTTGTTCTCTGGTATCTTGACATATGAATTGAAGAGCTTAGGAAAAGGAGTCATGCAATCACTTGCTCTTGAATCAAAATACCAACTCCTGAATCAAGAATCCAAACACCATGAGACAAAGGGTCAATATTGTTGAATTGAAGGTACTCTTACCTTTCATGGGTAGGGTATAGGGTATATGATAAAGAGGATAGTCATTGATTCAATCAGTGTTCCTCTCTAAAAGCTTAGATACCATACATTGAAAAACATAAAACAAAGAGATAATAAAAATTCAACCCTTATAACTTTGACTCCTAACAAAAAAAATTGTTTGGCAAAAGGAACAAATCAAAATTAAATAAGACATCACTACCCCTTGGGACGTCACTACCCCCTTGGCTCTCAAGAGGTCCCGATGACCCTACCCGTGGTGGCGGTGAGTGGGGCACACCTTTCTAGCCCACCACTAATGTCAACTGGCTAACAACAACACCGATGGTTGTTAACAAACCAGCGAAATTAGGGTTCCCAATACCAGGAGCTCTGATACCAACTTGAGCAATGTAAGAAAATAAAAAATTATTTTATTGATAACAATCACACAAATTATATTCTCGTCATCCCCATTTGTAATAATCAAATCTTTAAAAAAGGAAATAAAAATATGTTATAATAAATAGGAAGATTCTAAAAGATGGTTTTTCCTAATTACTAAGTGTGAGTTGGGAGTCCAATAATGGGTGAAGATGAGGGAGATACACAATATGTAAGAAGAAAGAACTACAAATCTTAAGGTTTTGGATTGTACATCGTGATTTCTTGTATGGGCTGACTCATAGGTTATCAATATTAATTCCTCAGAATGTTCCCTTAAAAGAACCCAATAATTGGCGGCTGGAAAGTATTAGACAAGTAAAATACTTGAATTGTAGAGGGAGGTTGATAGAAATTCAAGTGAATCTGGAAGTCCTACATTGGGCGAAGATAAGCGAGATAAACAATATATAAGGAGAAAAACTCATTTTCTTATATTGGTTGGCTCAGGCTTATCAAATCTCCCCCATGTTTCCTCTTAAACAACCCGACATCTAAGAATGTGATAAATAGTAGTGGCACACAAATTTTCAAAATTCTAGTATGCTATCGTATAAATTATTTAAAATGCAAAAATAACAAACGTATTTTGTATTTTTTTTTAATATTTGCTATAACTTTTCTAATGAACAACTTTCTCTTACATACCCTTTAGTGCTGACAAACTAGTTATTTTTTAAAAGATCCTTTATTTGGAATTTGTATTTGCAATGATACGTGGATTCCGTTCTTCTTTCAGTCTGCACAGCTTCAATTTCGAGGACAAAAAATATGGCTAGCTGCAATGGAGGAATTAATGTCGAAAGGAATGCAAAAAGCCAACCAGGTTTCCCATTTTTCTTTATATTGTTTTTCAGTCTTTTCATATGCATCAATGCCAATCAACAAATGAATATCAGGCACTTCTCTCTGGATGCTCTGCGGGTGGTCTGGCATCTATAATACATTGTGATGAGTTCAGGAGCTTATTTCCAGAATCTTCCAAAGTGAAATGTTTGAGTGATGCAGGTTTCTTTCTTGATGCGTAAGTTTTATATTTTCCATTATACATTCTCTAAACTGTTCCCTTTCCCAGAAACTAACTGGGTATAATTAATGATCTATTCAATCATGTAGAATTGATGTATCTGGGGGACGCACACTGAGGAATCTGTTTGGAGGTGTGGTTCAGTTACAGGTAGCATTTAGTTTAGTTATGTAGTAAAATATTTTTTAATCGACATTAATAATCAATAATGAGATTAGTGGATTTATGCCATTAACTTAGCTTATATGATTTATCATCAATGATGGGATTAGCAAGGACCAAACAGTTGACAGCTTTCGTCATACAGAGTTTGATACATAAAGATTGTGTCCCTATAAAACAACTTTATCTGTATATTCTTTCATTGCTTTTACTTTTTTGACGTAAGGTTAATAAAACCTGTACAAATATGTCATGTGGGTGATGTTTTGAAATTGTAGGATGTACAAAAAAATCTTCCAAAAAGTTGTCTCAACCAACTGGACCCAACTTCGGTAATTCTTATTCTGGATGCCATGCTATTCAAAACTTGAAATTACTTTAGACATACAATTTTTAATAGTGTGGTGTCTCTTTCCACAGTGCTTCTTTCCTCAGAATATGATCGAACATATTGAAACCCCGTTGTTTCTACTCAACACAGCTTATGATGTTTGGCAGGTAACATGACTCTGTACATTGTTTCTCCCGTATAATGTTAATGATGTGCCCGATTATATGCTAATTACAAAGAACACATAACTTCACTTGTCCTCTAAGTTCCAATGACATGGACGCCATAAGTTCTAGCTTGACTAATTTATTGTCTGAGCTTGCCCTTTGCCTCAAATGGTTCCCATAGTAATTTCTTCTTTTGTACAATTGGATTCAACATTTCACAAGCCTAGGAGTTGGACATTTTACCTTCCTCCGATTAAAAACCTGGGCACAGTCAAACCAGGAATAGCAATGACTATGATCATTGATGTCACACTTTAGTTATTTGTTACAGGCGCTTCAACTTGATTACTGCTACTTTTTATACGATGTGAACTTTGTTTTCATCAGGTCCAAGCCAGTTTAGCACCACCTTCTGCTGACCGCCTTGGCTCTTGGAATGAATGCAAATCCAACCATGCAAATTGTAGCTCATCTCAAATTCAGTTCCTCCAAGGTTATTTCAATCTCCTATTGTGAATTATGCATGGAAATTTATGTTCATATTTGAAAATTTCTAATTTTCGTTTAATAAATGGTATATCTACTAACATGAATAATTCACAGCAATTAAGGTACATCTCAATAATCCCATTTTGTAACTTATCATATCTCTTCTTTGAAGCAGACTTCAGAAACCAAATGCTGAGTGACATTAAAGACTTCTCAAAGTCATCTCAAACTGGACTATTCATAAATTCTTGTTTTGCTCATTGTCAGTCTGAGAGACAGGAGACATGGTTTGCTGATGACTCTCCCCTTATTGAGGACAAGGTTTATGCTCAATTTAGATTTCCCTTGTTTTAAAGATAGATAAATTATCAGGTAGTGTGAGATCCACCACATGTTCAATTTATGAGAAATAATCAATAATACTTAACTAGGTGTAGGAGATTAACAAAGACCATAATGATCCTAGACCAACCTAATGAAGATTAAGACAACATAGTAGGATTTAGGAAATTATAAGAGATTTATGGGGTAATGTTCAATTATATCTGTACGGACTTCAGACTAAGTTCTTTCCAAAAACTATTTCTTTTACTGCAAACACAGATTTGATCAGTCCAACACCAAACACTTTAATGCCTTGGATGAAATATTAATAATTCACTACTCAAGCTTTGCCTTTCTCGCTTTTTGTTTATTGCACTCTGAAAATAATAATCTTTTACTATGCAGCCAATTGCAGTAGCTGTTGGAGACTGGTATTTTGATCGAGAAGTTGTCAAAGCTATTGACTGTGCTTACCCGTGTGACAGCAGCTGCCATAATCTGGTGTTTAACTTTAAGTGAGCAAAATTTGTTGTCTCCTCATTACATTTTAATTCTTGAAATTGCAATGAGCATTCAACAATCAACATTCATAAATTATTATGGAAAGTCATTCTTAGCTGAGGATGCAATTGATTAACTATCATCATTTTTCACTGATAAGTTATGTCAACAAGACTCATTAGATCTCATTTTTCTACTTTTGGTAAGAATATATAAAATATAAAATTCGTATAAAAAGACCACGAAAAATTGAAACCTGATTTAACGAAGGAGTATAGAACTTCCATGCCACTTGAAATGGAACCCTGTAACATTTCTGAATTCTGAGTTCTTGCAAGCTCTTGCCAGATATGATGATTGTGTTGATCTTGTACATGACTCGTTAGTTATCTTCAATTTGTGAGTAATTATCATAATGAGAAAATGAATATATCACAATCATTTCAACCTATTTTGTGAGCAATTTTGCATTAATCGAAGGATGATAACGTACGGTGTGCGCAAACATGTCTAAACTAACATTCTAATAGAGATAAGTACAATTAAGATTAAAAAAAAGTAATAAGCAAATTTTCTATATTTTTTCTTTGGATCTAATTATTCAATTACTTTTGGTCATTCTAATGTTACTTATTTGAAGCGACGTTTTTACTTTGTTAAAATCTTAATTTTTCTAACACTGAAACATTCCTATGATCTCCAATAAATTTTTTTGGTAAATATTGCTAAGTAATATTAGTAATACAATCACTTGTTTAATTGATTGTAAAGATATATACTATTGATCTACTTGATGTTATGTTATTATTATTATTATTATAAATGAGTTGTATATGAATTTAAAGAAGCTGTTAAAATAATAATTTTGGTATCAAAATTTCTCTATCTAATTTTCTATTTGTACATTTCAAAAGAGGGACCTGGTGAAGATCTAAATGTCAATCAATTTATAAAGTACACAAAACAGTAGCAGGTAGTGACCACTGATTGACTTTATTATATGCATTCAAACTTCCCACCCACCAACTTCTACGACATTGATGAACTCTGCTCTCTCATCATGGCTTCATTTTCAAACACTACTGTACACATAAAATTATTGTGACCACAAAGGACATAAACTTGAAAGACCAACACTCCGTAAGGGTTGGGGTATTTCAGAAAGAGAAATTTATTTAACCTTCAGAACATGTTTACATCAATTGAGACCCCAGATGAAATGTTATGAATTAAAATTAGACATACAAAATAAATAAGATATTCATTTTCTTGTTTAGATATATTTGCATTTCATTCCTTACAAATTAGGGAAAACATTTTTTTTTTTGAAGATAAGGGCAATAAAATGAAATAGGATCCATTTCAGTTTCTATAATAGTATTTCATATCATTTGCTAATGTGCATAATGCAACATAATGTTCTTATATATATCATTATCATTTTACAAACTCTTCATTGATCTCTATTATTCGATCAGTGTCAAATAGATGAGAGATATATATCATCTTCATCATCTAGCCATAGGTAGTGTTTTTAGCCTCCATGGAAAAGGAGTTGGTAGAAAATTAGCATGTCAAGTGCTGTATTTGGATGCAGATGCTGCTACTGCCTGTGCCCACACCTTAAGCCGAGCCTTTACTTCTCTAGGATCGTCACCTTAAGGGCCAAAACATATAAAAGAAGAACTTTCTCGGTGAGATCCATCACTTTGTTCGTATAACTTGTTCAGATAAATCATAAGTTAATTAATCACCACACAAAAGAATGTAAAATGTTTCTACTGCCACACAAAGACTGTAAACAACAAAATGTATTGCACATATTCTTTGAAGATTACTAGACTATTGTTGTAGTAAAATACACTTTACCAGGGCTAGAGATGCGCCAATTTGTGATTGAAGTAGCATCAGTGCTAGTATCATCAAGTGTAGAATTTGAGAAAGAGAGAGAAAGAGAAGGTATCTGCAACTCCAAGTCAAAGCCAAGATCTCTGCATGCCTTTACTTCCTCCAACTCCATGCACAGTGACTTTCTACCTTTCCCCCTTGTTATCACCCTCAACCCACTTTCATCACTCTCTCCACTGCAAAACCCCTTATGTTTCATCACTTGTTCCTTCTCTTTCTTCTCACTATTGCTCCTATTTTTCTCCCACACCCTAGTGCCCTTTCTCATTCCCCTACACTTTCTCCTCCATGGACCCTTATCCTTTGTCTTTTGAGCCTCGTTGCCATTAGAATAGTCCTTCACGCCAAGTGGGGGCCTTGCTGGCGAAGGATAACGGCTACTCAACTCGTTTTCATCAGGATCAGATGATAACAAGAGCTCTTTGTCGTCAGAAACTTCAGCATCTGCATCACCATCGTCCTCTTCTATGGACAAGCCTGACATGTACGTAGCCATGGCATCATCAACATCACGACACATGGTGCTGCTGGTACAAACAGAAAGCCTGGACAAGTTATGGGAATGATCATATCCCTCATTGTTTTCAACGGTTTCATACGAAGCCATGGTATACATGCAAGCATTGTTGGTAAAGCATTTATAGGAGAGAAGAAAAAAAAGTGTGGTTTGGTTGAGTGTGAGTGAGCAATGTTGTATCTGTAGGAAGAGAAAGAAAGAAAGAAGGAAATGGAGGAGCGGGGTTGTGTGATGTTGTAACTGATAAGGCAGAAGAAGGGTTCAACTATTTATTCCTATATATATATATATATATATATATATATATATATCTTCACATCTTCATCATCAATCACATCTTTATTTCTCTTTTTCTTTCTATCTCATCCTATATTAGGCAAAACTTGCACACAGTATTTAGATATTTAGGTTTTTTTTTTACTGATATTTAATTAGAATTAAAGTTTAATGTAGTAATTTGTATAATAAACTTATTTTACATATATTATCATAAAATATACTTTAATTTCAAGGAAGAATAACACAAACAGCAATAAAATATTATATATAAACTTTATTCTCGTATTATTCGTACTTTTTATCTTCTTTGTCTCTCTTTTTTCAATCATACATATCCCTATCTTTAAGAGAAATTAATAAATAATTGCAACTTAATTATTATAATGTAAAAATTGGCTCCTGATAAGAGACTTTTGTGATAATTTCTTTATTTTAAAAGTTCATAGACATTTAATATTTTCTATTGTTTTGTTTTATTCTAGTAATAGGAAAATTTCGACTTGTTCTAATAAAAAGAAAATTTCATTTTTAATTTGAATCTTATGATCACAATAAAATTATTGAATAGAAATTAATTCTAAAAACAAGTAATAATAATTAATTAATTAAATTAAATATTATTTTAAAAATTACAAAAATTATTAATATCTAAATTAGTTTATATTATTGATAAATAAAAATTGGTATCTAATTAACTATGTTATTAATAATAGAAACTAATTAAATATCAATATTTTGTATTCTTTTTATTTAATAATTTTTTAATAGTATGTAGTTTTTGAAACCCAAAATATCGATCATCTTTTGTCAAAACTATTATCTGTATAAGAAACTAAATCATTAATTATTGTTAGGAATGAAGACAGACAAGTTACTAAACAAACCAATATGGGGGAATGAATATATATAGTCTAATTTTAAATGTTAATTGACTCATATACTAAATAAATTAGGTCAATATTTTTTAAATCCTATTAATAACACATAAAAATTAATATTTTTTAAAATTATTATTACCGTTAAATTTTAATATTTAAGATTATATATATATATATATTTATTGATCTATTTAAAGAACTAGACCTATTAGCTTCCGTAAAGTCTTATGCCTATTTGCGTATTCAATAGATGTTTTATTAGCCTATTTAAAAAAACGTTAAGATGCATTATACTTTTAAGTACACTTTAAAGTCAAGTTATGAGCTTTGAATTAGATAATTCAAACTTTTAAAAATATTCAATTTAGGAAACAAATATCTTAGATTCTAGTATACTTTTCTAAATTTGTTTCCTAAATTTTAAATGACCCTGAAAATTTTGAAAATTCCATTCTAAATTTTTTTTGGAACAAGTAATCCAGAAGTTATTTTTAAAGAAAGGTAAAATGATCATTTTGAAAATTATGGGGATATGCCTAGAAAATTTGGAGGTGTAGGAAGAAAAACTTTAATTTTAATAATTTAAGTTTGACTTCCTCCTATCCTTGGGCCTGTCAATAATAAGATTATTAAAAATGGGTCCAAACTTCAATGGGTTGCTGTTCTATGACTGTTTCTTCTAGCTTTTCCATATCTTATTTTGGTATCTCATATTTCTTAAAATATAAAAATATCATTTATTTTATTGATGTTCTTCATTTTAGAATGGTTGATTCCAAAAACTTCAGATTTTAGAATCTAGAAGGTATTTTTGAATTCTAGAATGTATTTTCTTAGAACTGTTTTTTGGAATTATAGATTCTAAAAGGTATTTTTACAAAAAAAAAAAACCTTAAAATTTGAAAAAAAAAATTTACAATGAAATACATTTTAGATTACATTGGAAGGTATTTCAGAACAAAGATACCTTCCAGATTATGCTCTAGAAATCTAAATGTGGGTGGTGTTACCCCATACATTTTTTCCTTCTAAATTCACTCCATTCTTTTAGGAAACACTAAAATGACAAATATACAATATCCACTAAGAAAATCCAGAATTTAATTATAAATATTTGTAATATATAAATTATAAATTAATTAAAATTCGTAATAAGCATTTTTAACATATATATTATATTTTAGGATGAACAACTAATTTTATATACAATATATGTATAGATAAGAAAAATAGTTTGAAATTGGTGAACGAAATTTGTAGTTAGAAGATATTGAGAATATCTATAATAAAATGTTCATTCTCATTCATAGTATAAGAATAAATGGATAAAATTAATCTAACGTATAGAAAAACTTTAATATACAAATCATCTCTAAATCGGTAACTGATTAATTCTCACACGATAGAAAAAATAAAGTTATTTAGATCGCAGACAACATTCGATCCATTCACTAGTTGTAAGGATGAGAAAAATTACATTTATTTTATTTTTCTTAATAAAATTTCAAAGGAACAACTACATTATAAAGTGAAAATAAATAGGAACCTTTTCTGTTGCAAATAAATATAGGTTCCCTAACTCACCATAGTAAACTCACAAAAGACCTACCACATAACATATTACTAATGGTCTTATACAATAAAAAATGTTTTTCCAAATAAACGTTAATCTATAATCATGTGATTGAGATTGATTTTTTTTTTCCGTAAAAATGTATTTTTTTAATAATTCATACAATAATTATTTTCAGAATATCTTATCTATTTTATTATTTTTCTACATATCAGTCATAGATAATCATTTCATTGGTATAATAGTTTTTCCATCTCTAGTCTGTTTTTAGAATTTTTTATTAATAAGTATAATTTACCTATATCGTTTTTGTTAATATATGAGTTTTGTTCTAGTTCTTCCATATTTTTTAATAATACTTTTTTTCATGTGATAACAAATGATTGTTGTTATTTGAAGTGTCAGTCTAACTAACTGAGAAGTCAAGTAACATAGTGATGCCTAATATGAAAGATTTTTATATAATGGTGGAGAGAAAGATAAAAAAGATATTGAATGAAATGTTTACGAAAATTACTTTCTTTTCCTTTTTTTATAACCAGTAACAATATGTTTAATAATTTAATATTATATAAACAATCCGAATTCAGAGAAAATTAATAACATCAACTAAGGTTGTTCAACTGTTAAAAAAGATCCAACATTAGTTACTTACTAACAGTTTTGGTTAGTTAAATGCATTAGCTACAAATTAACTCTAATGATGATGGAATTCACTTTTTTACAACACAATTCACGCTTCTAATCTCTCTCTCTATGTACAATCACTATCATGTACGTAATTCCCCGAACAAAAAAAATACTTTCACATTTAAAAAAGTAAACATTCATTTTATAACTCATTATAATATAATAATATATATTAGTATTTTAAATTAAAAATAAAATAAATATAATTAAATTTTAATTTATTAAAGTGTTTGATAACAGTAATTTGGATTTGGAGTGTCAGAACTCCATAGTTATGTATTCAATTAAACTCTTAACAATCTAATATCAACTATTTCATATTATAATTGTTTAAAATAAAATAAAAAATAAATTTTCTAGTGAAATGTGTGTCCATAGAAAGAGATAGAGAAATTTTGAAAGGTTGTTATGGTGTGTTAGGTTAGAATTGGTGACTGTGTTTATTTAGGTTTTAGTTGATGTGGATTATGTTGTTAATTTTAGTGTGATGAGTGTAGAAGTTTGAATTGAATCGATGATGTTGTTAAAAAGTTAGAGAATTGGAGCGTGTGTTAGAGATGGAATTGAAATTGGAGGTGGTAGGTGTTGGTTGCAAAGGGTTGTTTAGGATAATGTTTGGAGTTTGAAGTGTGTTAAAGGAAGTAGAGGACATGGGGTATGGGTAATGTGGCCCTTGTTAGCTTGGAAGTCCTTGTCTCATTGCACGGAATTAAGCGATTTTCAATTCATGTGCCTATGAGTGCTGTCACTTAACTTCTCCAAACGTGACCATTCTACTCTTTTGTGCGTCTTCAAATGTCAAAGAATATCCACACCCATCCACCTAAACTTAATAATTATCAGGGGGAAATGCTCTCTCTTTTGCTTTTCAAATTAACCTTCATTTTCTTCCTCTCTTTTTCTTCATTCACTTGTAATTTCTTAAAAGGAAAACTAACGGTCTTGTTGCGCAGGTGAAAGTAAAACACATATTAATAGATTCTCCCATACTGAAATTTCACACGACAAAATGATGTGTAAGTTGTGTCAATCTCTTTCTTGGTTACAGTAAATAAGGGAGGGTCTATAAAAAATAATGAGAAAAGAAATGGATGTAAAATTTACACATGACAAGACTTGTCATGTTGCATGAAAGGATCCACTCCCAAAACTCCCATAGAGGCTACTATTGGAGTGAATATATTATTCTACTGTCTAGAAAACGATGGACAACCATTAGAACCTTGGATTGGTAAAAGTGCTGGTTACACTAGTTTGGTGTCGTTTTCAGTGGTATGAAAGTGGGAAAACAAGTTCATACCCGGTAGAAGAGATTCTGAAAATTGTTTTCAGGTAAAGTAACTCTGTCCCTGGCATCAAAATGAAAATGAAACTTTGCATGGACCAATAAAAACATGGATGGCTGGAACTTGGACATGCAAATGCACCATTGCGGTTACAGTGTAGCAAAGAAAGAAAATAGTAGAATGAAGACAGAATAGCAACTCTTATTCTGTAATTCTACCCCACACCCGAGAAGAAGAAAGTAAAGACAAAGTGAAAAAAAAAAAGTGAAATAGTTGTTTTGTATTAGACCTAAATAAGAGCAAAATCTGTGGTTTCACACACCTGTACTAAGAATAAAATCCCTTGAATTGGAACCCTTGTAATAAAATCTTTGTTTTTCTCCAATCCTTTTACATGTGTCCAAAGGCTGCCCTGAGCTTCTGGATGTCTTTGGAAAAGATACTGGAGGTTTGAGACGGTTCTTGCTGCTTGGTGCTGTGAGGTAACATAGCCCCTAAAGTATCAGGTACCAAATGCATGGATGTTTTTATCTCGTTGCATAAGGATTCAGGAGCTAGATTTTGTGCAGAAGCCAGCATTGAGATTGGATTGTGAAGGTACTCATCCCACTTAGCTTCTTCTGTATGATTCTCCATCATATGAATTTGTCCCTCTTTAGTAGTAGAGGTGCTGCATTCTGCCAATCCCCAAGAAGAAAAGATGTTTAAGGGGCTGCTACCTCTCAACTCAGTGCTGCTATTACTCCTAATGCTGCTATTGCTATTGTTGGAGGCGCTGGCTTCCCAGTAATGAGATCCATAGGCTGTAGAAACACTGTCAGAAGGAACAGCAAGTGAAGGCTTGTAGCTGAAAGAATTAGGAAGAAACAAATTGGTTGTAGGTGTAGGATGATTAATGGAAGTGGCAGCATTGAAAGGAAATTCAGAGTTCATATCGAAAGGCCTTCCAGTTTGGCTGAACCAATGACTCGAGTTTGAATCATTAGGGAGACAGTCATTGGTTGCATAACTCATCTGAATTGGAAAATTTCCCATCAAATCTGAGGGCTGGCAACTAGTGGTGTAGCTCTCTTGGCGGCTACTATTCATAAACCTGTCTAGGAACAGGTCTTTGTTGTAACAGTTGTTGGCTACGAAATTGCTGTCACTTCTGCAGTAAATCTTGGAGCTGCAGGAACCATCCATCTCGGGTAAATAGGCTTTTGGAGAAATTGATGTTCTCTGCTCATAGGAAGCTGAATCTGACTTGGAGCTCTCTGATTTCAGGAGGTTCAATTCATTGGACACTTCCGGTGCTTTACCTTGGCTCTTACCAGTGTCATCTCCATTCTCAACCTCGGACAGTGGTTTATGTGTGACAGGGTCTATGCCTTTTTGCCTCAGTTTCTTCTTCAAGCAAGAGTTCCACAGATTCTTTATTTCATTGTCAGTCCTCCCCGGCAACTGTGCCGCAATTTGAGACCACCTGAGACAGCACAGGATAACATGCATGTCAAGCAAAAGAAAAAGAAAAGTAAAACATAACCACAGTAGAAAAGAAAAAAGGGAAAATTCATTAATTCAATCATGAGAGAGACTGAATTACAGTTACGATTACCTGTTCCCTAATACTGCATGAAGCTCAATGATAAGGTTTTCTTCTTCTTGTGAGAATGTTCCTCTCTTTAAATCAGGTCTAAGGTAATTGATCCACCTAAGCCTGCAGCTCTTACCACACCTTTGCAAACCTGCCAATACATTGGAAAAAGAGATGAATAACAGTTTTGTTTTCTCTTTATTACACGCAAAAGGAGATTAAAGGAGGGTGAGTTGGATAATTGGATGAATTACCTGCTTGCTTAGGCACAGAACTCCAACATCCATGACCATACTTGGTAATATGCCTCAGAAGTTTTTCATCCTCCTCAGGGGACCAAAGACCCTTCCGAAGGTTTTGCTTGTAACAGCAAGAGTGCCTTCCCATTTGTAGTTTTTCTTTTTTCCCTTAATTAGCAAATGAAGAGAGAACCTGAAACCTTGTCGGTTAACACAAAGTTTGTTTATTCCTACGAGAAGTGTCAGCTGGGGTGGCAATGAAGAAAAGGTATTGGGGGTTGAGATAGAAAGAATGTGACAGGCAGAGAGAAGATATGAAGAAGGAAAATGAACTGGCAGCTGAGAAAAGAAGTTGAACTAATATAAGAGCGAGGCCCCATGAGAGAGGTCATAGTCAACAAGGTTCCCTGTATTTTCTTTCTTTCTTTATTTTAAATCTATACATTATATGCTTCATCTATCTGATAGAGATTCAACAATGTGAAATAGGACTTCTTGTTGTATATAGGTCTGAGTTGAAACAAGGTGAAAAAATGGGGTTGAAACTTTAAACAGTAGAGTAACCATGTCTTTTCCTAGCTGTGATGTGAGCATTGATGTCTCTTGCAGGAATGGTGGGACACCTTTGCTGATATTATAATCAAGTGAAGACAGTATAAGGAGAATTGCAAATGAAGATAAAAAATGGATAACTTGGAAAAGTAATGGGAGAAATTGTTTTACTGTGCTGAAGGAGTTGCCACAGAAGTTATTATATTACTAACCTGAGTCCTCATTATTCAAAAACCTGAATTAATGGTTTTAGAGACTCCTGAAGAAAAAGAAAGCAATCTTAATACCAAAATTTCATTGTCAAATGCTACAGTCTCGGCCCGTCTATGTCTGTGAAAAGCGAAATGCGAAATACCATTTTGCAAGTGCATCAAAACTTGTGTCTGAAAAAATCAAATAAAATAGGACCTATCTATTCTTTACTCTTTGAGCTTTATGTGCGATTCATCAGTGTCATCATTTCTTTGAAAAGTTCCATCATTACGTGGAAAGAACAATTTTTCTTTTTTTTTCCCTCAAAATAATGCATGTTGTTATCCTCTATGTGTTGCAATCCAACTGCTGCTGCAAATTATCCTTCTTATAATAGTTTACATTTTGGAATTCTAATCAAACTGAGTATATATGATGATATTGGTCACGTATATGCATAGATAAATAGGTTAGTAAAAAGCAGATGCTACCGTTTGTGATATTAGGGTTGTATTTGTATTGTACAAAAGTATTTTTTTAAAATAATTAACAAATCACTTTTAAGGAAAACTTTTATTATAGACAACTAACTATTGGGCTCATTACTTTTATAATGGTTTTATTAAAACTTCATTAACTCCACAACCATCCCACCGGCTTCTATGGTCTTCACATGTGCAATAGTTCTTTCTACAAATCAAATTAAAGTTCCTTCTTTTTATTTTATTTTTCTTTAATTAATTAGTCACAAACTGATTCAAACAGTTAAATAAACACTCTTTTCTTCATTGATTATCAATAGCATATCATCCAGTAGCTGAATTTGTGGGTTGAAAAATTAGGAATTATCTATAATTACATATTGACCAAACTTCCAAATCATTCATGCATCACACATAATTAATTCAAAACTCACACTCAGTTGCCCTAACGGAAAAAAACAAGAAATATTAAGAAAATCTTGCAAGAAAAAATCTGCTCAATATATCTATCATGTCTCTGCCAAGTGACAACTAATTAAGAGATTAGGACTTATTTTATCACGTCTAAATATTCAGTAAGGAGTTAAAATATGATGAAAATGAGGACGAGGGATTCATAGTAGTCTTTTATATATATATATATATATATAACCTGTATTTATACATCTGTTGAAGCATATATTATATATCTATAATAAAAAGTAAGACCAACATAATAAAAAACTTTAAGCGCATATAATATTAATTTCTTTTCATATTAAAAGTAGCATCACAATACAGATAGATGTTAAATATGGTGTGGTTTGTTTACAGAGGAGAGGCAACAGTGCTGATATAAAAATGCAGAAATTAGGGGTTGTGGTGAGGTCTTGGATCCTCTTTATGTGTTTTATGTTATTGTTTATAGCTGAATTACCTCCTTTTGGTTGCTTTCTGCATCTTTTGTATTAGTTTTGTTAAGAAGGGAGACAAGATCATAATTGAGAAACCATGTATATGTATAAAATTGGAAAGGATATTGTGTTGAACTTGACATGAAACTCAGACAGGGAAAGAACGTTATCCTAATAAGGTAAACTGAGAAAGAAAATGATGAATCTGACATATACTTAAAAAGTAAAAAACAACTGAGAGAAGAACATTAAAAAACAGGGGAAGGATAACCCTGCATTATTGCATATCATTAGCTGTCCAGAGCCTCACCCGCATGAATTGCAAAACCTCCCACACATATTTATATACATACGCGTGTGGGATATCATAAACTTTAACATATCTTATATCTTTTTCCAACATGAAGATCCCTCGTCTGCAGAAATTTTCCTATAGAAATTCTGGTATGATATTTGCTGAGAAAAAAGTTGTTATCATCATCTAATATAATGCAGTGGTCTATTTTATTGTAATTTTTATTATGAGTAATCAATTATAAATGAAAATACAAATTAAGATTGTTTTTATCTTTAGGTAAAATTGATAATCGTGATTTATGTTATCAGAAGAGAAAAATTAGTCACATTAAAAAGGTTGGTATATTTTTATGTATAATAACATTATCTTTACTATCTATTATATCAATCATAATTTGATTTTATATTAATATACTGTTGCTAGGTATTTAAATTTTAATATTTGTATATATAATTGTTACTTAATAAATAAAATGTTTATAATATGTATTTATGCGTGTTTTTAACGAATTGTTTTATAACCTTTTAATGATCACAATATTATTATTCTCTTATTATTAAAAATTATATAATAAACAAAATATTAATAAAATTAAAGACTATGATCGATGTCCTTGAATATTGATAGTTACGCAAATTAATCGTATTTCAATATATTACAGACATCTTTATTTGCTCATGTAAAAAATATAAATACAATAATTTTTAAATATGATAAAAGAAAATATGAGTTATTGTAAATAAAAAAAAACATTCGATTTTATATAGATAATCATAATAACTCAATCATATTAATGACCTATATTTCTTACCGTTTATATAATTCTACATTAACCTAAGCACAAATAAACATAAAAATTAGATAAGATCAAACATACATATATATTTTATAAGACATATAGTAAGCATATCTTACCAAACACTAATTTAACCTAATTTAATTAGACTTTAATTTACAAGATAATCACAAAATCAATTATCAATGTAAATTCACTGATATTTAAGTTTTTTTTTATAGATGATCAATTCAACTTCAATAATCCCTCTAACAAGTTCAAATACAATTTTACACTCAATAAAAACATAAATTACTCAAAATAGTTAACAGTGTTCATTTTGACTCTCTAAACCATTTTTAAATTTAAAAAATCAAAGTGAACATCAACATCCTTCATTTCTATTTGAACACCTAATTTATCAATTCAACATCAACAGCAATCATACACAAATCAACAACAATAAATCTATTTGAAATCCAAATAATTGCTACAAATATGGGGAATTTCATCTAATATTAGAGACCTAATACAATATAACTAAAACATGCCAAAAATTAGCCAGGAATCAAACTCTTTGAGAAGATCCATTTTCTTGACTAACCTAACCAACATTGAGTTTAATTACAAGCAAAAAAAAGTAATTGAGATAGTTTTAGAACCAAAAAAAGCATTTACTTTGAATTGAAGTATGATAAGATGAAATATCCACGATAATCAATAGCATGAAAAAATAATAAATTTAAAACCAACAAAAAAAATATTGGATTATAATAATAAAAAATAAATACTTTTTTATCATGAAAAAGTTGAAATTAAATTTAAAAATTTATTTTTTATAAAACTATTATATTAAAGCAAAGTTTACAAAAAAAAAAAATCTTAAAAATACCTAGCATGACCGAACTTACAAAAAGGTAAAATAAGACCAGGTAATAGAGTTCTGCATTCAAAATGAACCTAATAACTTATAAATCTGAATTAAATTTCCTCAAAACATAACATTAAAATACTCAAATTGAAGTTTGCGATTCACTTTCTTTTCTTAAATTCCTTATTCATATAATTTTGGAGGTTATAATTTACTACTCGATATTGTACAAATATAAAATTAGACCAGTATCTATAATAAAATACTATGAAAATGTAAGGGGGAAAAAAGGTATTGTTATTTTTCAAAAATAAATAATATGTGAAGTCAAGTTGCTAGTAAAAAAAAGAGTAAAGGTTTAATAAATTTTTAACATGATGTTAGATAAATATGTATTATAAATATATAAAATATTTTAAAAAAAATAAGTTACAAATTATGTGTATATTGTGTAGCGCTACACAATGTAGAGTGATGACTAAGTATTAACTTGAATTAAGTATTATGTCATATCTTCATTAATAATCAATCTCATCTCATACAGCGATCATATAATAAACAAACAACTAAATTAATAATTAGTGAAATCAATATTGAGTGAATTCAATAGTTAGTAAAATAAACTTCAATAAAATTTAATATCCAATGTAGGGTTCAAAAGAATTTGAAGTTAGAGTTTAAATACTTACCTGATGTAATCAGTCAACTTGAGAATGAAGAAATGAAATGGAAAAAATCAACGTGAATCAATACAAAACACATATAAGAAAGAGATTCAAATTAGGGTTTATTACAAGCTGAAACTTCAAAAGGAAATTAACTTTGAAAATATACACAGCAAAATCATTAAATGGAAATCAAATTCAAATACCAAAATAATTATTTATTATATTAATTATACCATTTTATAAACTAAACAAATTATTGGTATCTAAAGTGATTTCTATTATTAATAAAAATTTATAAAATAATTTCTGAATTGGTATCTAACCATTAAGTACCAAGAGTTTAATTATTAATATTTTATATTATAAATATTAATTTCCATACAAGCACATGAATAGTCTAAAGTTTGGACAATGAAAACTAATTTTGTGTTATAGTATAGGGACGAAAAACATATTTAACTCTTAATAAAATGATATATCCTGAGTATTATTTTTTATAAACAACATTCAATAAATTATTTTGTGATAAGGTAAATTTTATTTCATTATATCAATCTTGTACATCTCGAGTACTGAAAGAACATGTACCGATCGGGTCTGTACGATAGGTGGAGCCGGTCAGAGTTGATCGACATGACAAAGTTCATTATGCCTAACAGAAAATTAACAAGGGTAAATCGTGATTAAACATTAGGTAATACATTTTTAATCATGATCAAAAATCTAATTTGGCCCAATAATAAAGGACCCACGATAATCATATAAATAGTCACAGATTATCATACATTAATTGCATCGAACATTAAATATCGAGATCTCACTTGAGCGTCAGAGTGTCTTTTGCAGATAACATCCGAACTTGGAGTTCACGAGGATAAGGAGCAAAAGAGTAAAAGGAGAGTTAGGAAGTTGTTTCAAGAAGAGAAGGACTAGTAAAAGATAGTCCGAGAAAGGAGATAATCTTTCTTTTAGTTTCAACCCCGATCAAGAATAGAGCAATATGAGTAAAAGTCGGTACTTCGACTTCTCGACAAAAAAGAAGTCAAGTTAAGTTTACATAATTCACCTTAGTTCACATGATTAAATGCCACACCAATTATCCAAATAATCACCATATAAACTTTCTATCTTATAAAAAAATTAAGGATTGTCACATTAATAAAATAGGCTAAATATGGACCAACAAAAAGTTGGACCTTAAGACCCATGAAAAAAAGCACACCACATATAAAGAAGTTACTTTTTCTAAAAATCATTAACCCACATATATTACAAATAATGCCCAAGAAGGTGACAAAATCTATACAACCTTAATTTAAAAGAGTCGATTTTTATCCAAATCTCTCAAGACATTCAATTTTTTTTAATTTAAGAACACTACTGTAAAAATATCTTAAAACAACTATTTTTAAAAGTTTTATAAGACGATTTTAGAGTATATCTAAATTTTTAAAAAATTTAAGATTTGTGGTTGACAATAAGATGTGTCTTTGTCTTATAACAACAACACTCAATTAAGTATTTTTTGTATTATTCTTTTATTAAAGCTATAAATTTTTAAGAAGACACAAGAAACTTCTATTGTAGGAGTAACAAATTGTTGGGAAACAACCCCTCGTCACAGAGAACAATGAGGATCTATTTCACCTTTTGCAGTTGGTGCTATGTGCCGGCATATAAGCCATTTATTAATTTTAATTAAAGAGATTCTCCAATTTTTTAAGTATAATTGAAAATAATATAGATGAAACTTTTGTTAAGAAACTCTTAAATTTGAAAGTTGAGCAAATATTCTCCATGGATGTATGCATGCATACTTACAAACAGACAGCCAAAGGCACAGCCCTTAATAATTTTATTTCAATTGAATGGTATAAAAGTAGGCATAAACTTAAAATATGACTATGAGCATTTGAAAGAAACCTCCAAATGAAGGAGAATATGGGAGTCTTTTCCTTTTATAATAATAATAATATTTATTAGGTTGTCTGTTTATGACACTGTTGTAATGGACTCCTTTACCCAATAATCAATGTCATATAAACTTGGCAATATTATATCATTCAATCATAAACGAATCAAGAAACTACATAATTCAAAAAAAAAAATGAAAAAAGTAGAAAGGGAAAGATACTAGGCTCATCCTAATCGTTATATATTTTATAGTAATGTATACTCTGGCGAGCTTATCATATTCACGCACATGAGTTGTTTCCCCTAGTCAACTATTGTCTACACTGTTTTAGATTTATTCATTAAAACATTTGTTACTTTCTAATTGACGTTTATGGGAAATATTAATAATCCAACACATCATACCACCACCACCTCATGCTAACATAACACAACAAAGTAAAAAACCATTTTAATATATAAGTGTAAGAAGATTTACATTATTATACAATAATACATTGTTATTTTTAATAGGTTTTAGAAAAATGTTTATCACAAACTACTATTTTAACAATAAACTATACGGTACTAATAATTCATTTTTAGAATTTTCTCGAGAACATACTAATTTTAATAGTTTATACAATACGTCTTTAAGTTCAAGGTACATTTGTCCGGCTAAAACACCTAACACTGGATTTGTTCCTAAAATATCCGTATTAAACACGAACTTGGATTTAGTTTATTTATTTAAGATTAAATATGTTTTTCATTTTATATTTTAATTTTTTTTATATTTGTAAAAAAAAAACTATTAAAATGGATATTTATTAACATAACAAACAAAATTTTCAACGAATATGTTAGATTTAGAATATGAAGTAGAATGTTAAAATATGAATGTGTCAGGTTTATGCATAGTTAATGTGAATATTATTATATTATAATATAGTTCATATTGAAAATTTGTTTACGTTGACAATGATCAATTTTAATAGTTTTTTTATTAGAAGTATTCAAGGAGTCTAAAGTTTTGACTAGAGACGAAAATTAATTTCGCATGAAAATACATGAACGAAAAATATATTTAACCCTTTATTTAATGAAATTAAAAAAAAATATTTAATAATTAACAAACGTGTTGAAATGTGATAATATAATAATAGAAGATAAGGTGAGATTTATATTTTGTCTGAATTATAGAGTATTTACCACAATAATTAACTCAAAATTGGTAAATATCTCAACTTTCAATTAAAATAAATAAATTAGTTAAAATAATTGTATCGATAGCAATGCGTTATATATGATCTTTTGTTAATTAAAATCATGTATTGACGAAAGACATTTGTTCTTCTATAAACAAAGTGGACATAGATGGTACCTGAGATTGGTTGTAGAATTGTTGACGTATCGGTTGTTTGGTCACTCTTTTGCTCCTTATTCTAAGTCTCTTTCCTCAGTTAGCTAGTGTTCAGTCGGGGTTGACATGCAAAAGGTATTCCGACAATCAAGTAAGTACTCAGTATTTGGAGTGTATATTAAGAACTGATAAAAAGCGTACATTATTCCTTTGTAGAGGGTTTATTTATAGTGTTTGGTCATGGACCCTATGTTATAATGGGTCAAATCTATCATATATCAGTGTTAGCTGATTTTTAGGGAGGTTTTCTATTTTCTCGTATTAGAATATAAAAGAATGAGAGAGAAAATATTATTGTATTACTGTGGTGAAGCTACAAGAGATTATATACAAAAAGAAAACACACGAACTAACTAACTAGAATACTAATAGGATAACTGCCTATGCTTTGTCTAATATCCTCCCCTGTAAACTTATGGGGGTGGTTCAACAATCATAAGTTTACTTCGAAAATCCAGAAACGAGGGACCAACAATAGGTTTGGTGAATGTATCAGCAACTTGGAATCTGGTAGGGAGATGAAGCGAATGAATTTTGTTTTGTTGAACATAATCTCTAACAAAATGTAAGTCTATTTCGAAATGCTTGGTTCGAGAATGCATGATGGGGTTGGCGTTGAGAACAACAACTCCCAAGTTGTCCGAGAATAACTATGGTTGAATGGAGGAAAGGTGCAGTTCATGTAGGATAGATTGCAACCAAATGACTTCAGTTAGAGATAGAACAATGTTGCGATATTCAGCTTCGGTGCTGCTACGTGATACAACACGTTGTTTGTGGGAGAACCAGGCAATGATGTTGAGACCATAATAGACACAATAGCCAGTGGTAGACTTCTTGTCGTCAATGTCGTTGCCCCAGCCAGCATCACTAAAAGCACGAACATTTGTGGAAGAGCTACGTTGAATAAGCAAGCCATGAGAGTGAGTATCAGCAAGATAGCGTAGAATGCATTTGACTGCCTTCCAATGATGCTCTTGTGGGTTGTGCATAAAATGACACACCTTGTTCACCGCATAGGACAAGAATTAACAAGAAAACAAATCAAAGAGTAATTGCTTCAATTGGAAAAATAGGGATTGGGTTTCATCTGTCTCACTCTTACATATTTTGATTAGCATGTTAACATTATGTTTTTTGATTGAAATTGATGCTCGTATAAAAGTCATTTATATTGATTCCTCGCATATAAAATTCTTAAGAATATTCCTTAAATATCAATATCTCTCATATTTATAAGAACAACTTAGGATCAAGCTTAGACTTTAATAACAATTGACATTTCAAGTCTATTCCTAACACCCAAATATGTTAAGTATTGTTGTTTAGGTAAGAATCCTAAAAATAATTCCCAATCATATTTAAGATCCTCAAACATGTCACAAATATTTAAAAGCAAAACAACAATACCAATAATCAATCCAGAACATAATATTATATCATAGTTAAATATCACCTCAATACATAAGAGTTTGAACAGATTACTCTCAATCCCAAAGGGTATAATTAGTCACACATACTTCTAGCACCTTCCATTCTCCCAATTGGTTACAATTCACTCCATGGTGTTTTCCTCTCAATCTGACACCCTAGGGTTGTGCCTCTAGCCCCCTATTTAACCTAATTTGCTAGGGTTAGGTGACTTTCTGCATCGTGCTCGTGGAGATACATAAAAATAACACAATTAATCTGATGCATTCTTGTTGTTGAGTTGGATTTTTTTTTTCTCTTTTTTGTGCGTTATGGGTCTTCCAGCTTTCTCCTTTTAGCATATATCATTCTTCTTTATTTCAAATCTCCATTATTCCCAAAAAAACTATAATTAACACCAAATTTGGGAATAAAATGCTCTTATTCAATTAAAGATCATAAAAATTGTAAAAATTCATAAATTATGAATTATTTTATATGTATATTAGCAATTAATACTCATGAGTGCCTGTATTTTAATATGAAATATTACGAAAATTAGACACTTATCAGATAGCCAGAACCTGTTGTTTCCATACAAGGAAATTGTCATCATTGAGTTTGAGGGAGATAGGGATATTAAAATGGTGAACGTTGGTGGAGGTGGCTATGGAAAAAATAGAGGCATAATGGTTAGAGGTAGAAGAAGAAAAAGATGACGATGAAGAAGATGAAGGGGAGGTCATGAGTTGACAGAGAGAAAAAAAATTGTGGCTCAAGATACCATATTAGAATATAAGAAAATGAGAGAAAATATTATTGTATTACTATGATGAAAACACAAGAGTTCATATAAGAGAGAAAACACATGAACTGACTAACCAGAATACTAACAGGATAACTGCTTATGCATTGTCTAATATCTCAGGGTGTTACCCGAATTTGGTGGTGCATGTGTCTAATTCTCAATGAGTCTTTGCAACTACCTTAATTGTTATTTATTGTAACTTTCTTAAATGTGTCTTTGACCGATCGGTCTGTCACCGAGACCGAGTGACATGGCCCATTCGGTATCGACTGATACAACTGAAAAGAAAAGTAAAGTTAAATTGGCATATGTTGGATAAGAGTTGGATGAGCACAAAATTTAAGAGAGGTAGGAAGATACGTGATTTATTGTAAATAGTAAAAGTAATTAAGGTTAGAAGTTATTCTCCATTGACGAAGAGGAAGTTATTCTGCAAGAAATTGTGAACTAGAGAAGATTACACAGCATGGCCTACCAAGATGCATGGTTAACCAAAGTAACTAGTTATATTAGAGGAGTGTGGTTGTGGTCCGGTCTTATCCATTTTAGATTTAGGTATATTGGTATTCCTTCACTACCTTTGTCCCCTCTGAATTAAGGCCAAGCTGGCTTCTACTGATTCCCCTTATATAAAAACAAAATAAAAGCATATAGAAGCAAGTTTCAAACTAAAGACTACTCTAATATTTACTGTTCACCTTATTCAAATCATACCTTACTTATTCTTTCATTATGTCATGTATAATGTATGGATAGATTTTTATATTCACTAAACAAGTCAAACCATACATATACCTTTCCCATGCCCACTTCATGTTGCTCTCTAACAAATGAAAGCTTATAAATATCTCAAAAATTAAGTCAAATATAAACAAAATTAGCTGATAATTAAAAATTGTAGTTATTATAAGTTTTAAATTATTAAATTAAATTATTCTTATATTATACGTTATTATAGAAGTTACTTCTTGAAATATCTAATGGAATATAAAATCATAGAAATGGTCATGTTTATATAAATTTAAATTTAATTCTTTATTCTTTATTTTTTATTTATTTATTAAAATTTCCATTTTTAATTAACTTTGAACTTTACAATTTTTTATTTACAAATCAGTTAGTTTAATAATATTTTTTTGTTTCAATTGTTATATATTTTTTTCATGCTGGGTATTCTACTATTAATCTTATAACATATACTCAAATATTTTAATCTAATTTAAAATAAAATAGTTTGCATGTTACTTTGATTAGGTTAATTAGTATAATGGTCAAAATATCTTGAAATATATTATTATTATTATAATAAAATCATTACATAAAAATTAATTTTAGAAAAAATTAATTAGTTATTATACTGACTAAATTAGATATTATTTGAGATTAAAAAAATTATTGATATATAAATTAGTTTTTAAATTATTATATAATTAGCTATCAAATTTTAACTACAAATTATTTAGATTCTAAAGTTGGTAGCTAATTAGATATTAATTTAAAAATTATTTATTAATAATAAAAACTATTTATCAATAATAAAAATTAATTTAAATATCAATAATTTTTTTAGTTTTTAAAATAATATATAATTTAATTAATATAGTAATTAATTATTTTTTTATCTAAATTTAATTTTTATTTAATGATTTTTTTATATTATATTACAAAATATAAGTAAATTTGATATGAAGAATAAATAGATGTAGTGCATGAGGAACTTTAGAAGAATTAATTTGTAACCTTATTGATCTAACATTTGGGTGCCTGGTACTAGAGTGCCTACTTACCAAATTTGACCCCATCTTGCAAATGCACATGTAGAGGCAGTAACTATTCCATTAAATAATGAGGTATTAAATTATCCTCCTCCACCTAGCACCAATGTTGCCAAAAAGGGAAAAAGACTACTCTTTCATAGAAATAACTGTTGGAGAACTTGTATTTCATACCACCAAGCCCTATTCAATTAATTTAAGACAGACAATCTCATGATCCTTTAACACACGGTTTTGTTTGCTGTCAAACCTTACCATCATTATCATGTGCCATATACCATCAACCCTCCTCAAAAATCACTATACAATTTTTGATTGCTTATTTCATAACAAACAAATATGATGACATATTTATTATATTTTATAAACTTTGTACATAAGTTATTATATAATTTATATATAGATACTATCCTTCAACATGGTAATCAGTTGATGTGATAATGAGAAGTTAAATGATGATTTCTATATCCATTATATAATAATTACTGTAAAAAAAGTAAAAAAAAGTGATGGTGAACATTTAGATTGCAATTAGCTTAATAAATCTATCAATGAGTTGTATCTTAGAGAAAAATAAGTTTCAATTTTTTTTATTAATAAATAATAAATAAAATAAAATGAGATAATTGAGTATTCCAATCCTTAAAAAAAATATCAAAACCAAATTACACAACACCCACCCAATTGGAATTCCAACCGACTCTACAAATCAACAATCAAAATTTCATAGAAAATGACAAAAAAAATATAGACATGACAACATTAGAACAATGATATATCATCCTTCCAAAAAATCATAACAATCTTTGAGTAAAAACAGTAATTTGTTACTTCCCTTTACTAAACTATGTTAACTTTCTTGTTGACATAATATACATTTCAAGAATAACATATATAAACTTCTTGTCGACCTAATATGTATTTGAAGGATGACATATATATATTTGAAGGATGATATATATAGGTAGATTTTTTTAAGACACTTAAATTATATCATGACAACTCTGCTACTAGTAAATTTATTATTAAAAACAATTAAAGTGAAAGTTGGAGTAAACACATTGATATTAGTTTTTTAATCATAAAATGTATAAAACATAAGAAAATGTTCATTCAAGATATTAAGAAATTATAATTAAAGTACTTGTTGATATTTTAATTAAAGACTTTCAAGAAATTATGAGGATAATGTATAACAGGAATGAGACTTATCTCCATTGTGTGATATTATTGTAAGTACATTTGCAATGAAATTTTAATCATTTTATGCTTTCTCATTTAATTTGTGATCACGTGTTTATTTAAAAAAAAAATATAATTTAAATTAATTTAAACAAGAATAAACATGAAATTTATTCATTATAGGTTTCATTACCACCATTATAACTATAAAATTTGAGAACTTAAATATGGTGTAATTAATACCTGCATGATGATGACACTCTTTATAAGAACTATTGTCGTAATTCATATCATCCACAATTTAAAAAGTTCTTAAGTTAACTCATTGGTTAGGTGTTTAAAACTAAGAGATAAAATGTAACTAGTTTTTATATTATTGTTATTATTAAAAGAGAATAAATTTATGATTAATGTTATTTACTAGTTCAAACACTTAGGAGTTATAAAGACAGAATTTTAATAATAATAATTATTGGAGTAGTAATAAGTATTATTATTCAATATAAATTGTTAACTCTTTCTCATTGGAAATATCATTAATAATATTCAATTAATTTTTCTTATCCTACAATATCACATCATTTTAAAAATAATCTCTTTATGATTTTCATTTAAATAAAAGAGTGGTCTTAAATAAGAGAAAATTCTTATAGAATATCTAAATTTTAAACTTATAATGTAGTATGACTAATGTAATAGAGATGATTTGATTAGAATGTTTATTGTTGGTCCCGAAACTTTAGATAAGATGATCTAATACATTATTTACGTTGAAGTAGGAACTTAAAAGAATAAAAAACTAAAAAATGTCCATCTTTTTTATGATAATAATAAACACAAAAATTTAATGTTTCATAATTTTTAACTTTCATACCATAAAATTATTAAATAAAAATTAATTTTAAAGATAAAAATGATTATTTATTATATTAATTAAATTAAACATTATTTTAAAAATTAAATAAATTTTTAATATTTAAAATAGTTTTTGTTCTTACTAAAAATAAATTTGGGGAATGCAGCTCGATGAGGATGGTATATTTTCATGGAACGAGCTTTCAGTTGATCTTCAATGAGAGAGAGGGGTCTACGTGCAAAAGACTATTTGATGTTTAAGTCAATAGGAAGCTAAGAGTAGAGTACTCACCTAATTATAGGTTCTCTTGGACTCCAACCATTAAGAAAAAACATTGAATGATTATCATGAAATATAAATAGATTTTTAAAATAGTAACTATAACCGCTAATACCTATAACTGATGGTCTGATTTATGTGTCTTAAATATAATATTAAACAAACAATTATTATGTGAATGTACCCGATCGTAATGAAGGATATGTACAGTTTCTATTTTTAATAAAATTTATAAATTAATATTTAATTGGCTATCAATATTTTAGCTATCAACTATTTTAGATTCTAAAATTGATAACTAATTTAAAAGCTAATTTACAAATTTTAATAATAATATAAGCTATTTTATATTTTAATAATTTATTTACCCTCAAAAATAGTATTTAATTTAGTTAGTATATTAATTAACTATTTTTTTAAATTAATTTTTATTTAATAATTTTCTTAATATTAATCCATATATATTTTAACTACTTTAAATCAATATATAACTTACACTTCATTTATAAAAAAATGTTGAATAAAGTAGAAAATACGCATTAGAAGTTTGTCTAAAGGATTTAATTGTACATTTATCTAACATAGTTGATTAAAATGTCCCTTTCCTTCTCTGAAGTCTGTGAGAATTGGCTAAGCAGAAGGGTGGTGCATGTAGTAGAGCATTAGGAAGGGTTTTGGGGTCCCAGTCCCCAACACATGCAATCTTATTTGACTACCCTACCTCTGCCCCTACTTCCCTCTCTCTACTGTATCCCATACGTGCACGTATATCTCTACTTCACCACAAGATCAATTTCAGACTCACTTCCATATGCCCTACCACCACCACTTTCTCTCAACTTTTCTCCAGGGCACTTATCATTACTTAATAGTTTTAAGATGATTTAATAATTTTATGACGATCTAAAATTATGGTTTCCAAAAGTAGGGTGAAAGTGGTAAAGATGCAGCATGGTGACAGAAGAGAGAGAGAGGGGGAATCGAAGGTAATGTCACGATCTTCAGGTCGAGTGAACACACATGTGGAAGACGATATCTTCCATTGTGAAGAAATGGCATTTGCTTTGAATTATTGGGCACAGGAGAGGAAGTTGAAAGGGACAAGCAGTGGAACATGGGTTATAGCTCACACAGGACCCAATGCAATTAAATTCACACCATCTTAGCAAAGGGACCCTCCTCAATCACTAAGTACTGATGTGATGCACGCCTCGATTAGACCGTACAACTAATTATACCATCACCATGCATTCACTTCATTCTCCTCCTATTACCTATTAACGTAAAACACAATCAACTCACCAGGGTTAACTTAACTTCGCCTCCATTCTCTGCCACGTGTTCTCCATACGCTGCTTGTCGGCAAATCCCTCTTTAACCTCCTTCTTAATGCTTAATTTATTCATTAATCATCACATCCTAATCATCACAATAGTACTAATCCCTTGCCAAACAATATTAATCAAATTGCGTTTTGCAAGCCATGTCGGACATTACCACACACCACAATGCTCATTCCAACACAACACTGTAATAAATACTATTCTCCTCCAAATCGGCATAACCGTTAGGTAATTAATTATTGCCACAAGCTTATCATCACGTCACGTGCTTTTCCTTTCTCTTACAACTGTTCTTTTCTCATTTCACATCCTTCAAAACTAGCTCTCTCCACCTTCATTACACTTGAATCTTACTATTACAAGGTGGAGGTCATTTTCAAACTCATAAGCTAATAAAATTTATTAAACTATTTAAATTAATACATGAATGAATTAAATAAAGTGGTTTAGAGTTTAGGATTTAAGATTTTTTATCAATATTTTTTTAAATAAAAATATATAGAATTTGTAAAAATTAATTAAGAGTGTGATATACACATTTTCTCATCTTGAAGTACAAATAAAGTATCAGTACTATTGATAAATTTGATGGCATATGTTATAAAATAAGTAAATAAAAAGAGAATCTGCGATGAGGCTAAAAAATATTAGATGAAGAAGTGTTGTGTTCTTTGGGCTGAGAGGCCTACGTTAGAGACAGGCCAAGTCATAAGTAAAGTGGAGGCACAAAGGAAATGGGAGATCTATGTCGTAAGGAAAACATCATTACTATGATGAATTCTGTCAACAACCCAACTTTTCAAACCACAACTTTGTATCTGTTTCATTCTGCAACTAATTTGTAGAAAAAAAGGTGATTTTTTTTAGATTATAGTAGATTTAAACTATATTTTATAAATTTTTTTCTTAATATTTTACTCGTATAATGATCCGTGCAATTATATAAGTAATATTTGTATCAAAATCATTGTTTTTTTTACAGATAAAAGAATATTAAATGTAGATAAAAAAACTACCAAATATTACTAATTACATACTTCTAAAGTATAGATGAAAGTAACACTATATAAATAAGTAAAATTCCGTAAATTTGCCATATTATGACAATAAAAAAGGTTAGAGAGTAATTTGTTTGCAAGTCGTGTATTTACTGTTGTACTTTTAATTAATTCTTTGAATTTATTTAATTATAATCAATGTGAGACATTTAATGATATAATGAATAATATATTTTTATTAATCTTACACAAATATTGTTTAATTCATATATGATAGTGTATTATTGTACAGACTTCTCATCAATTAACATACATTCACTCTAATTAAGTATATAATTATATGAGTCAGAAAATTAGTATCATGCTAAAAAATGTTAAATCTAGAGAGATATAGGTCATTCATTCAACTGCATAAACTTGTATACTAAATTATCAAAACATGAATAAGAATGTGTATATATATTCCTTTGACATCAATTATATTAATGTAAAAGAATTATAAAAGAATATTTTATCATGTACAAATATCACATTTATTTACTTATTCCCAAAATGCAGTTGAATTTTTTATTTTTAATGTATAAGAGTACATAATTAAAATAATCAAACCTTTTTTAATAAAAAAATTCTTAAATAAAAATAAAAAATAATTAATAATTATATTAACTATACTATTTTAGAAATTAAGAAAGTTATTAGTCTCTAAAATAATTTCTATTATTAATAAATAATATTTAACTTCCAAAATTTTATCTACCAACTAATTAAATTATAAAGTTGATATTTAATTAAATACTAAAAATTTATTTATTAATAATAAATATTAATAATTTTCAGTTAATATAATAATTAATTGTTTTTTCTCTCTAAAATTAATTTTCATTTAATGATTTTTTTTTCAAATAATATTTTTAATTTGAATTCAATAAAGCAATTAATATATTTATATAAACAGGTCTTAGTTTAGGTAATAAACTTAAATTTATTATAAATAAAATATGTAATATGTTTGATTTTTCACAAGAAAAATAATATATATATATATATATATATATATATATATATATATATATATATATATATATATATATTTTTAGAGCTTTTTTCCTCTCACAAATTTTTTTTTTTTTTTTTTTA
>Ga0123342_1001235_pt1 | contig 42962 bp, 33 predicted proteins | sample Turbeawhitnodule_FD_89960 | JGI IMG/M metagenome (GOLD analysis project Ga0123342, IMG submission 89960) | Root nodule microbial communities of legume samples collected from Mexico - Turtle bean Mexico white nodule | ecosystem: Host-associated > Plants > Roots > Nodule | place: Mexico: Nepantla...
AAATTTTTTTTAAAATTTTAGGGTTAAAAAAAAAGGGGGGGGGGGGGTGTTAATTGTCTATGCAAAATTTTTGCAAACATTGAAGGTTTAATGAAAGTCACAAGCAGAATCAAAGATACAAAGCAAGTTCAACCAAAATCAAATCAGTTTTTAACTTGATTCCAGAAAATCAATCGGTTGTTTCTTCGATTCAACCGATTGTTTTTATCAGCAGTGTATACAAACAAAGATTAACCAGATTTAAATGAAATAAGGGAAAGAGAAATCAACACAACAAGTTAATACTAGTTCACACTCTTAACAAAGAGCTACATCTAGTCCCCTAAAACACCTAGGAATTTCACTAACAAATCAAACTTTTTTTATTTACAGGATACACAACAAAGAGATGTTCTTGAATCCTTCAAGAACACAACCTTCTCTTTGCAACCACAACACAGATCAGAAACCCTCTTGTTCTGTACCACACAACCTTACAAAAATACATATATTAAAAGAAGAGAAAAGTACACTTGGATCAATTCACATAATTGAAAAATTGACTTTACACACAACAGTCCTATTCCTGTTGAAGAAAAGTCTAAACCCTTAAGCAATCTTGGAAAACTTGATTTCAAAAATGTAATTTGAATCTCTTGAAAAAGTTGTTTCAGCTAGGAGTATAAAGCCCTTTTTATAGCCTCCAAAAAGCTGTTAAAAACATTAAAAACAGAAGCCAAAGTAGTTTGAAAACCAGCCAAAACAATTTTAACAGATGTAACCAAACTCTATTAAGAAACATAAAAAATCAATCGGTTGATTTGTCGAAACAACCGAATGAATTGGTTTGACAACAAAGTCAACCAAAGTCAAATTGTTTCAAACTCTTTTAAAAACTTTGAAGTGTAAAAACACCGATTGAAACGATAAATCAACTGGTTGAATTTCCACTTAACATTGAAAACTTATCTTTTTTTAAAGGGTTTCAAGATCAAATGGCCTTGGATCAATTCTTTGAAGTGGATTACAAATTCAAACACTACAAAATACTCAATTAAACAAGCCACAACAGAACTTCACTTAATTCTTTAAGATTTGGAGTCATCAAAGCTTTTGTTCAACAATACTGTGTGATACATTGTAAATTGATTTTTTTTTATCCCTTCATATTCATTACAGTTTATACAAGTTAATTTGAATCAAAGTATTGCTTTAAAAAATTAATTAATTTCTTTGTATTTTGCTTTTTCTTGAAGAGCTATAATAATTATGCTATGTTTTTGTTAACAATTAAACAATTTGTTTTATCAAATATAATTTGTTGAAATTAATTCAGATTTTTTTTAAAAAGAGATTTAAATCTTTTCAAACTGTGATTTTGATTTACAGAATTGTGATATAAGATTTGTGTGTTAAGAAATTAAATTATTTGTTTTTGATAAAAAAAGATTCATTGTTCTTAATTAGTTTACTTTTCAAAAAATTAATCTTTTGTTTTGAAAAAAAAACAGTTAAAATTATATCTGTTTTGTTTTAAACCAATTATTGAGAAAATCTAAAAGAATTCAATTCACCCCTCTCTTGAACTTAGCTCACCTTAAATTCAACATTATTTATGTGAATTAATTTTAGAATTGCGCATTTTTATGGGTTGCACTTTGTTTATGGTTTTTTATTTTAAGCAGAATATGGTGAGAAACCCAAATAAAATCCCCACTGGACACAAACTTAACCAAGTGGTTAAGTAAGTGTGAATGTTCACTTCTAAAGGACAAAGAGAAAAACACAATATGATGAATGTAAATTGCGGAAATGGAAAGAACATAAGATAAATAAAGACAAGTGATAACCAAAATTAAAAGACAAGCATGATATCATAAAGAGGAAGGGATGAAGAAAACTTATGGAAGAAGAAGGGATGTCATGGCACTTGCAGAAGTAGGTACTCCAAGATGAGTGGTGAAAGAGCCGCCACTTGAAGTGCTCACACACTCAAGATAAGACCCACTATGAAAACTCTCAAGTCTCACAAAAACACTCCTGCAAAGTTTCTTTACTATTCAATTTTAATGTGTCAAATATATGAGGCAAGACACTATATTTATAGGAAATTGTGTCTTGGAGAACAAGATAGAGGGGTAGGGATGTCATTTGTGACAAACCTTCTAGAAGGTAGGTCAAAGAAACCCTAAACCCAGAAACATTTGTCATGAAAGGTGGGTAAGTACACCCTACTCAAATTACTAAGCACACCCTACTCAAATTACTAAGCACACCCTACTCAAATTACTAAGCACACCCTATTCAAATTAATAAGCACACTCTACTCAAATTACTCAACACACCCTACTTAAATTACTAAGGATACCCTACTCTAGTTTATTCTTCTATTTGGAACCTCCAAAGTGAGCTCAATTTATTTACGAACATTGTTGTCTTGTAAGAAGACAAGAAGTAAGAACATTTGATGCTTTGGTTTATACCCATTTCTTCTTCTGCTGAGGTCCTTCCGATATTTAGTGGGGTATTGTCTTGTAAGCTGAGATGACTGATCAAAGTATGAAATGCCTTGGTCGTCTGCTTGACTAATTAGGTTGTATCAATTATGTACCTATCCACAATAATAGTAAGATAGTTTAACCAATAATCACTAAATAAAGGTGATAATTAAATCATAATGATTTGTGCCTAATATGGTCAACGATTACTTCGTGATATATCTATCCATACTGTCTCATAATACCTATTGAATATTCTTGGTAACGATCTGGATTGCAAAAGATTAACAAATATATGATATTTCCCAGGAAGTACATATTGCACCTTTCATACTTACTTATACACTGATATTTCCTAAATTTTTTACTAACTTCGGTGTGAAAGAGTCTTTTGCAGGTGAACCTCCCTTTTTTCTTATCTTTGACCAATATCAAAGAACTCGACTCACAAGGCAATCACCTTTTCACCACCTCAGAACTCCAATGCTCCACCTCGATAAGAACAATAACGTTATTTTAAAAGCCATAATTGTTTACACATTTGTTACTAATATAGATCTAAGGAACTACAGTTCTAGATTAAAGTTCATCAGACTCTTTGTTTGATTTTAATTTTATACTTAAATAATAAAGTCTAAAACATAATTTTACGAGCATAAAATCCTTTCAGACATGAGTGTCCAATTTAAACAAGTTATATGACTAAATAAATAAAAATGCTCTTTGGTGTGTGCTTCTTTTGACTACTACAAACCCTTTGTTTATGCTCTTCATCTGATAAGTTTTTTATTGAACAAGACAAAAGCACATATATTTCATTTGATAAGTTTTTTCTTGGGCAAACACTAAATATTCATATAACAAACGCATGCCTTGAACAATGCATGGTACATATCAAACTTATAAATGCTTATTTTATGGTTGTAGGGAATGTTTGCTTCTTCATTCTTTCAAGAGGATCTCACAAGATTTTGTCTACATAAAAAAATTTCTTGAAGAATGTATTGAAAGCTTTTCTAAACAAATAGTTTTTATGGAAAAGGTGAAATGTCAGTGTTGGCAAGTCAGCCGGTTATGTCAAACCTTTTGCTTTTAGTTGAAAGAAGTTACTTGCCTAGGGCTGATAAGTCTTACCGTGTTCCAGAGAGTTGCAAAAAATGATACATGCACTCACTGTTGCATGAAAAAAATTTAAGGTGTTTTTAAGCTCCAAGCATGGATAGACAATAGTTGAAGAGGAAGAACTTCAGTTTGTCTCACAATGACTCCAAAGGATTTGCGATGACTTTTTTTTTTCTCAACTCTTTTAAAAAAGGTATATAAAGAAGGAAGGTTGAAAAAAATGTTTTAAAAAAGAATAAGAACAAGCTCTTGTTATCTTAAGCAATCCTTAGCATTGTATTTATGAGGAAGAACCTTATTTATATTCATAACTATCTAGTCCCCCGTAAAAAATAAGCTCTCTTTTAGATAACTTACTTTGTAAACCTTTGTGTTTAAGCCAATAGTGACTATGATCCAAAGAATACACAAGTCTTGGCCTGTAGTGGTTGTGGTCCAAAGAATACTCAAGTCTTAGCCAAGAGTGGCTATGGTCCTAAGAATACTCATCTTAGCTAGAAGTTATCGTGTGCAAATAATACTTGTGGTTTAGCTAAGAGTGGTTGCAGTATAAAAAATATTTGGTCTTTGCCAAAAGTAACTACATTTCAAAGAATACTCGTGTTTGTCTAGGAGTGACAAGGTATAAAGAATACTCATGTTTAGACAGAAGTGGTTGAGTCCAAATAATATTTGCTTTTGTAGCTTGCAACATTAGACTACCTTAGTGGAACCTTGATCATGTTCATCAAGTATTGGACTTATTTATGACATGAACTAATATAAAAATATCTTGTGTAAATATCTCTAGCTCTTATCCTTTTTATATTACATTTTATTAAACTTGCTTCTAACCTAAGCAAAGAGTTTTTGAGAAAAAAATTTTGAAAAGTGTTTTTCATAGTGCATCTATCAAACTTGAAGTTGTGTCTAACATTCTTCATTAGATACACTCTCTTAAGAAAATTTTCTTGAGAATGTGTTTGTCAAGTATAAAATTAATCTATTAGCACCTATCATACAAAGCTTTTGTGAAATTTTTTCAAAACTCTTAAAACACAATTGAATCTTCCCTTCTATGGTTTTGGCCTATTTTCACATACACAAATCTACACTCATTATTTTTCTCAACAAAGGATTAAGGAACTACACAAATCAAAACTCATTCCATCCCTCAATAAAGGACATAGAACTACGAATATCACAACTCATTTCGTGCATCAACAAAGAGAAAAAGAACTACGACATCTTCCGAAATAATGATATTAAGTAATTTCACAAGAGACTAATACTTGAATGTATAATCTAAGCCTCTTGGATATCTATCATTACTCATGCATGTTAAGAAACTAGACAATCTCGTCACCATTAGACAGTCTAATACCCATTAGATGGTCTTATAATAAGAGAGTTTATAAGGTTTTGATGATAACAAACACTATAAGGTGTGCTATGTTTTTATAACAAAACTACTTCATTTGCAAAACTTAAAATAAACACTTTAGATGGTCTACCAAGATTAAACCTGTTAGATGGTCTTGCAGTGTTACACATGTTAGATGGTCTCTCAGAGTTAAACTCGTTAGACAGTCTCTTTGTGTTCAAAAAGTTAGGCAATTCTAAATTCTTAACATGCTAGACGGTCTAATAAAGTTGAACTTGTTAGACGGTCTCAGTGGAGCTCAACTTACTAGACAATCTCAAAGAACAAAACATGTTAGACGGTCTAGTCTTTGTATACATGTTAAACGATTTAGTCTTCACTTTTGTGATACACAGTCTAACACATCAGGATCTCTCTAAATTCAATCCTTATATTCTTAAAATAATCTCTAATGATCCACGTATGCTTTTGAAGCTTGTTTTGATGTTATTAATTCATTTGAATCAAAGTTCTTATTCAACGTCTCAATTAAACCATTCTAGAAAGTTTTTGAAATTCAAATATTAAATAGAGGCTTTTGAAAATAGAAGATCTTCTTCTTCTTCTTGATTTTGTCTTAATGAAATATATATTCTGAATGGAATATATCCTATTTAAATCATGGATATGCATCAATGTTTTGAACTCTCACAAAGAATAGAAAGTTTTAAAAAATGCAAATGTAAATACAAGGTTTTCGAAAACACGGACTTAAATAAGAAGCTTTTGAAAACAAAAAGATTTTTTTTTTTTATAGAGGTTATTCGAATTTGAGATTATGATTTTATCTCAATAAATAAATGATATACTTCAAAATTTGAAATTTATACCGAGATGGAAAGTTTTTGAAATAATATTATATTTAAACTTTTTAAAATAAAAGCTTTTAAGAATTAATTATTCTGATTTTAATCTCCTTGAATCTTTTCACTGCTAATTGACTTGTTATGTTTACTATTGTTTCATAATTGGTCTAAACATTCAAGATCTGTAGGAGATTTTAAAGCATATGTTTCCTTATGGAGCGTCTAATGACAAAATAAAGAAGCTAAATGCAAAACTAGTGCAGTCTTCAAGTCTGGCAGATTTAAGCTTCAACATTTGTATTTTTGAAGGCTATATAACAAATTTAAAGTGAATAAGACTACAAAACCAATTAGAAAACCATTTTGTACGAAATAAGTTTGAACATAGAAATTCATATATGTTATTCCATAGAGCATTTAATCATTCAAGTTGTGTGAAAAACTTGTAAATTTTTCACGTAATGAAGCATACCCATTGAACTTACTTGATACTCTCTCTGAGAGTGTTTTTCTTTGTTTCTTGATAGGTCTTAGTCTCAAGAAGAGATTAAGACTAATGTACTTAAAAAGATATGTGTACGCTTTGTGCTTGGAGAAATTTTTGTACTTTTTGTACTTGGAGAAGTTGGTGTACTCGTTTGTAATCATTTTTTATTAGTGGACCTCTAACACAATTTGCTTTAGGGGGAATTAGACGTAGCTCGAGAGTTATGGTGAATCAGTATAAAACCCGATTTCGTTTTTCTCTTCTCTTAGCCTCTTAGACATTGTATTTTTGTGTGTTGCTTGTATTCGTGATTTAAGTTCAGACTCCATTCAACCTCCTCCTTTCCTTATAAACCCAGTTATTCCTATAATGTACTAACACGGTAGTTCTTATCACACATTCAACAAAGTCACGTACAAGAACCTCCATCAACTTCATGATGACACATATTTTATATACATATATAGCTTTATTATATAGTGAATGCACTTTCCATATGATTTATTTTTAGCTTTTAACTCATTTCCTTCCATGGTAATAAATTAGGTTCATTGTACATATTTATTTTAATTTTATATTTTTGACTTATCTAACATTTGCTTTTTGTTTTGGTCATACTTTTTTTTGTATATATTATTTTTTTATTGATTTCCATTACAGAGCTTTAAAATGGATATATGGTTTGATATATTTGGATTTCTATGCTCTTTTCTAGGATTTTTTTGAAGCTAAGACAAATTTGCTGAAATTTTGTAAAGGAACCCATGTGGATTAAGTTTTTTTTATTAGCTTAGAGTTTTAGGAATTGTCTCTTCATCTTCTTTTTTCTGAATTTCGTTTTTTACTTTTCCTCTTCTCGTTTCCTTTTCTTTGAAATTCTTTTGCTATTATATATTCATCCATGGAAAACTAAATCTTGAGGATCAGTTCATGGAATCGAGATGAAACAAGACAAATTAAGTTTTGCACCGATTGTTCATCATTCCGAGTTTGTTCCCCTCTGCTCTAATTTTTATTTTTTTTCTTTGAGATTGCTTATTGCCTTTTTAATTTTAGAATCAAATTAGAAAACAATTGAATCTTGATTTAATAATTAAATACATATTAGATTAAATGATACTTTGATTTAATTTGAATAATTGATTTAATTGATTGTTGAGTTTATTAACTGTTTAAAATTGGATGTGAATCTTTGGATAATTGTGATAAGATGATTGTTTGACTATTATGTGGATTGATTTTTTTTTTACCTTCTTCTATTTTTAGGTTTTTTTTATTTCTGTTTAATTTTTTAATTTGCGTTTTATGTTTTCCAATTTCTTAAACCCCCAAATTTTTATTGAAAGAATACTAAAGGTTGAATACAGTAGAAAGGTATCCTCTGAGAATAAACCTTGGTTATGCTTTATATTAAGAAACTAAGTATCTTTTGATTTTGATTGTAAGAATAAAATTGTAAATCGGTGATTTAAATTATTTACATATCTTCTTCTCGATGATATTGAAGCTTGAAGCAAGTTTGGAGATGGATTATTTAATGTCTTAAACCACATTTATTAACAAGAAGATTATGTTTGATCTTAGTTTGAGTTGTAAATTATGCTCGTTGCAAGTGAATTCTCTAGATTTTACTTTAGTTAAGGAAGGAATTCATTTAAAAGTGTTTTAAGATCTTTGAATGATTAGGTTTTGTTTTAATTCTAAACGATTCATATAAAAGTGTTTTAAAATCTTCGAATGATTAGGTTTTGTTTTAATACATTTAAAGTAAGTTTTTTAATTTATTGAAATATTCTTATTATTGTCAGATTTTTAAGGAAGAACATTTTAATCGATAAAAACTACAATTTAATTGAATAAAATAATTTAATCTTTCCACACTTGCATATGTTACTATTTTAATTAACTAAATATCCCTTTAATAAATTAAAATCACTTAAAGAAGTTATTTTAGTGATTTTAATAAATTAAAAAATGTGTTTTAACATATTAAAATGTTGTAGCTTGACAAACGGTTATATTTTAATGGATTAAATTTTTTTTAATCCTTTTAAACCATTACCTATATAAGTAAATTAAATGTATAATGGATTGACCTAATAATATTAGTGTTTTTTTTTTATATTTTCTTATCTTTTATTTATTATATGTTTATGATATCAATTCTTAGATCGAGTGATTATTATTAGATAAAAAATTATAATTAATAATTAAAATACAACTCTCTATATTTAAGAATGTAACAACTTAAACATAATAATTTAATTATAACTTTACCTATTTAACCTATTTAATTTAATTCTTGGACAGTAACTCATCTTAATTCCCTAGTTTAACATAATCACTTGATTCGAGAATCATATGTGGAAGGAAAGTGTTAAAAAGTTAAGTATTGTTTGCCTCAAATATTAAAGTATAACTTATGTATATTTGTTGAACAACTTTAATAAATTTTTTATTTTATCCCTTTCTTTTTCAGTTCTGAATTATAAATTCATGTATAAAAATCATTTAAAGGTTATAAAATAGGTACAAACATATTTCCTTAAGTGTTATTTAAGATTATTGTATAAAAACTAAGAAATACAATAAATTGTATTGATTTTAATAAAATATTTATAAGTTTTTCTATTTTATACTTTCATTATATATATATATATATATATATAATCAATATGTATTGAAATAATGAAGGTTTTTGTACAATTGTGAAGAAAACATAAACTCTTTAAAAGAAATGAATAAAAATACCACCGGCACCGGCACGGGCTCCGGCAACAGCACGGTGAATTTACCCAACAAACAAACAACACAAAAGCCCAAATAATATTAATCAAACTACCACTTTCCCATCTTCTCATGTGTAAGAACAAAATTCATAAAATACAAAAAGATATTATAGTTGTATAACTAAATATTAAACATTAATTAAAGTTAAAGTCTTTTAGATAAAATATTATAAAATAAAATAAAAGTACTTAAATTTATATTTAAAAATAAAAAAATATATTTTCTTCCTGTAAATGAAAACTAAAATAATACGTCATGTATCGGTGAGAGTCGTACGACCGATACTATGTCTCGGCCTCTATCAATGAGCTGACCGACACCATGAATCCAATTACGCTTAAGCAGAGTTAGTAAAGCTAATCAACAATCAAGAGCTAGGTAATACACTTTTAAACACGACCCAAGCTCTCTAATTGACCCAATAAGAAAGACCTACTAAAATAATATAAATAACACAAATTCCAAGAACTAGGTACATCACCATACAGTACTCAGATAACTGAGTGTTGAATACTAAAACTGACTTGAGCGTCGGAGTGCCTTTTGCAGGTACCATCCGAGTCTTGGTTACGAGAAGACCGAGAGGTGAAACGAGTAAAGGAGAAGAAGGAGCTTCCTAGGAAAGGAATTGAAGTGCAATCCGACCGACCAACCAAGAGAGTGAAAGAGCAGTTTCAATAGTTCTCTAGGTCTCAATCCTGTTTGAGAACACATCATCCAAACACTTTCCTTAATCACAAAACTCACCCAAATAAATAATGCTTCCAATCATTTTCAAGTATTCACACAGAAGTGTTTCTTATATTATATTTTTTAAAATTTAACATAAAATATGTTTTAGAAACTAAGTTTAGTTTTTAAGTATTATTGGTGTAAAGATTTGATTGAAAAAAAATGCACACGGAAGCAACACACATAATCATGAATCAACTGTAGAAAATAAACAACACAAGATTTAACGTGGTTCGGTCGCCAACTGCAACCTACATCCACACGGGCAACTATTAGGTTTTATTTATATTATGTTGCACACCAATTACAAGTACAATGATATCTTTAAATAAAGATAAATAGATATTATAAAGGGGACACAATGATTAAGCCCACTCACTAAAACATGGTGTCTACTCAGCCCAACTCAATTGGTTCTGGCTTCACACTCAACAATCTCCCACTTGAAGCCACAAAACAATGTTCACCTGCATGTACTTCTGTAATTTGTCACCAGAACTCAATGTTTCACCACTAGTTGCAACCAGCCTTCTTAATCATTTTGAAGGCTTCGTTGAAACTCCCCTGAATTTTAACACATTAGTCATAATTGAAACTGGCACTGACCCGTTCTCTGTTCCTACTGGCTCCCACTTACACAAACTGTCAAATCCTGGACAGATCCTGGAATAGTCTGAGAACAAACACTCTCAATACTCAACAAGAAATTTTCTGAAGATGTTTCAACAACTGGAATACTAGTTCTCCTAACCCACTATCGTTTAGGGACCTCAGCTGAAACACGACCCGTGCTCCCACTGCCACAAGTACCTCTGACTGGTCTACCTGAACTTTCCATGCTCGTTCATCCTAAATCTGACCTGGGGCTCTAGGTTTCTCTCTTGTAAAGACAACTCTCTTCTGCCCACGAGATTTTGTGAACCAGACTTTGTTTATCTTCTAAATTGGGACGGTAATTCGACCATATACAATGAACCTCTCTTTCTTCCGCGGTCCATGACAAGATTTCCCTTGACGACCTTCCACTGCTGATTTCTGAACTTCACATCATGTCCTTGTTCGTCCAACTGCCTAACAAAAATCAAACTTTTGTCAAGCTTGGAACAACCCTGACATCCTTCAAAGTCCAGAAACCGACTAGCGTCTTCAACACTATGTCATCCATGCCCGTAACATCAAGAGTTTTGTTGTCTGCTAGTCTTACCTTTCCAAAGTCCCCAATAACTAGATTCTTCATTGTTGTGGGTAGCATGAAATGAAAGCACCAGAATCCATGACCCAAGAATCCACACTGTTATCCGCGCAACAGACTAAGAGGTCCTCGTTCGCGAAGTCTTTTGCAATGTTGACTTGTTTATCATTTGGACATTGATTCCTGAAATGCCCACCTCCTTACAGTTCCAACATGTTACACTTGAGCAATCCCGAGTCTTTGACTGACTTCTTCTTTTGTTCTTACTCCCACTATCTCTGATATCTTTCTTACCTCTGATGACATATAACGATTCATTAGATAATTCCTCAAAACTCCTTCTTCGGACGTCTTCTCCAAGAATGAGATCACGAATCTTCTCAAAAGTGAATCCATCGAGTCCTGCTGAACTGGTAACTACTGTAATCGTTCCGGACCAACTGTCAGGCAAAGATGATAACAATAGTAAAGCTTGAACTTCATCATCAATTTTAATGCCCACTGACACAAGTCTGGCTAAGATCGAATTCATTTTATTGATGTGCTCAATAACTGAACTGTCTTCCTTCATCTTTGTGTTTATCAATTCTCAAATTAGAAACACCTTGTTTGCAGCGAATGGCTTCTCGTACATGTTAGACAATGTTTCCATGATACCTTTCGTTGTCTTCTCCTTCAGAATATTGAAGGCCACATTCTTGGTCAAAGAGAGTCGGATAACGGACATAGCTTTCCAATCAAAAGCTGCCCACTCTGTATCAGACATCTTTTCTGGCTTGTCACCCCAAACCACGTCCAAATCTTTCTGAACTAGCAAATCCTCAATTTGCATTTTCCACCAACTGAAATTTGTACCATCGAATCTTTTAATTCGGAACTTCCCGTCTTCTGCCATCTCAAACGACTAGACGAGATACTCAGTGCAACTAATTTCAGATCTTGGAATTTTTTTTAAATAAAGAGACACAAAAATTTGCACCTGTTCGTTGCGCCGCACTCTGCGAAACCCTAGCTTTGGGACGCTGCTGCCGCCTCTGCGAAACCCTAGCTTTGAGACGTCGATGCCGCTGCTGCGAAACCTTAGCTTTGGAATGTTGTTGTCGCCTCTGCAAAACCCTAGGTTTGGGACGTTGCTGTCGTCTCTGCAAAATCCTAGCTTTGGGACGCTATTGCGGTCCCTACAAAACCCTAGTTTTGGGACGCCACTGCAACCGCAATTTTCACGTCTCGTCGATTAATTTCTACTGATCGCTCTAGTGTGTAAACAAACTAAGGTCTAATGTCACTTTATGGGAAAAAAATGCACATGGAAGCAACACACATAATCACGAATTAACTGCAGAAAATAAACAACACAGGATTTAACGTGGTTCGGTCGCCAACTGCAACCTACATCCACACGGGCAACTATTAGGTTTTTATTTCTATTCTGTTGCACACCAATTACAAGTACAATGATCTCTTTAAATAGAGATTATAAAGGGGATACAATAATTAAGCTCACTTACTAAAACATGGTGTCTACTCAGTCCAGCCCAATTGGTCCTGACTTCACACTCAACAAGATTATATTTCAATTAGAAATTACTAATGATATAATTTTTAACATAATTATTTTACAGTTAATAGCATGTCAGGACATTTGTAACTGATTATCAGTGTGAAAATCCTCAATTGTAATCCTCAAATATAGATTATAAAGGGGATACAATGATTAAACTCACTCATTAAAACATGGTGTCTACTCAACCCAGTCCAATTGGTCTTGACTTCACACTCAACAAGATTATCTTTCAATTAGAAATTACTATTGATATAATTTTTAACATACAGCATGTCAGGAAATTTGTAACTGAATATCAGTGTGAATTTTTATATTATTTGCACAGACTATTTTTTATACTTTAATAAAATGTATTACAAATTGTGAATAATAATGTGTTCGAAGAATATTATTTTTCTTGATTTCAGCTGTTTTTGGTATAAAGGAATGGTTTGAAATTTCAATTTCAATTTCAGCTGTGAAATTATCATTTGTAATTTATGATTATATTTAGATTACTTTTTTAACTTTTATATACACACACACGCACACTATTTTTCTTATGTAAAAACTGATTTTTTTTTTTCTAAATGAAATTAATTATCTAGAATTACTTTACACCAAGCTGATGAAATTGATTTTTGATTAATATTGATTATATCAATAATTTATTAATAAAATTTAATTTTTTTCATAAAAAATAAAAAATAGTATTATTATGTATAGAGATTAAAATATTAAAAATATTTTTGAAACTATAAGAAACAAATTATTAAATAAAGGCATAAAACTATTGAACCTCATGATTTTTCCATCTCTTAAAATATAAAATAAAAAATAAAAAATAAAATCTCAAAACCATGTTATTTGTTTAGGGTTTAGATTTATGACTTTTGTTAAGGATACAATATACTTTTTAAACTATCTTTTAGAATAAAAAAATGATTGACTTTTATATAATAGGTTTATTTTAGGTTTTAAATAGTTTGTTATACGAGTTATTAATTACCTATATGAATATATATTTTGATGTCAATAAAAAGTGACGCGAAAAATATTTATTTGGTATACTAAAAATTTTAAATTATTTTTGCTAAAAATAGTTGTTATTGATAAATTTTGATAATTTACATTTTTAATACACACATTTTTACATAATTTTTTTTATAACTTTTTCATATTTAGTATATTTTTTTTATCACCGATAATACATGCAACACCATAATAAAATTATTTACTTCATTATAAATCCAACAAAGGATTTATGCAAAACATTTAGTATTTCAATATACAATTTAAATATAATAAAATATATACAAATACAAATTTTAAAAATAGTCTAAAATAAATCTTTAATCTCTTATAGAGGTATTTTTGCACCTATATTTATATTTGCACATGTATATAATATAATTATAACAAATCATACACAAGCATCACATACAATTGACTCTTTTTTAAATAAATTTTTAATATGAAAAAATATGTATATAAAAGAAAGCATTTTGATTAACAATCCAAAAACAATTCAATTCCATCAAACACAAAGATACAAAAATCATGTAGATCACACATGTATACATCAAAGGATATTCAAAAGATGGAATATCAATTAACACCTTCTGGAAGACTCGTATTAAGTATGTCATATCAGATACTAACATCTAATCCAAACAAAGATTTAGATTAACAAACAAACCTAAGAATAATGGATCATGGTAAGTTAATTACAACTTAAGTTGCATATATACACAATGTGCAAGAATTCTCTCCTCAACTTCTCATTGTCTGGTATCTTAGTCTGTGAGTTAGAATAATAATGAAGTAAGGAGATCTCTCATAAGTGTCTTTACTTAATACACAACTCAAACAATGGTTCACATATCATCCCAGATTTGTGACTTCAAATTCATAGAATTCTTATCATTCTATACAACCATCTTCATACAGCATAAGTCATATAAACAAAACCACAAATCAATTAAATATACAAATTAATATTCTATTTACATTTATGTTAAACATTCACATTCAATCCGGCTAGCGAAGGGTAATTGTGGACCTAGGGGTATGCTTAGTACGTATGGGTATAGGTCAAGTAAGTGTCTTTCTTTTTTAACCTAAGCCCATGTGTTTTAGGGCACGCAGATGTTAGGTTGCATGTATAATGAAATATAGCGTAGCACCATAGAGAGGGTGCCTACGTAAACAGACTCGACCCCCTGATGTTGGTACATGAGTTGGTACCCTGGTGGTTATTCTGTTATTATTTTATGCACTTTTGGAGACAATATTTGTTCTATTGTGGCACCTTGAGAGCAGGCGCCCTTGAACGGAATGTGTAGCTCCTATTGAGAATATTTTCAGTTGAGATTAGATTCTCGTGATAGAAAGTTATTACAAGAGGTAAAACTATAAAAGGGCTTGAGACCCCAGGTAAAGGTACGTTGTTTCTAAGAATGAAACTTACTACTTCTTAAATTCTATAAGCCCTATACTGACTTGATCGTTGGAGTGCAATCAACAGGAAAGACGGAGCAAGAGCTTGTCATCAGAGTCAACTGACGAGCAAGTTATTCGGCAAGAACAACTTTAATTATTATTCATGTCCAAATACCTATACCTTTCTAATTAAACGTAGGATTAATAAAACTGGTTAAAATACGAACAGAAATAATCAAAACTTTTGCGTGAAAAATATATTTCATATATTTTCTATCCTTATAATAAAAAATAATAATTTTTACAAAAACTAAAAAAAAAATTAATTAATATTATACTGAATTTTGAAAATGACAAATAAAAATAAAAACTTTAAAAATTAAAGTAGTTAGTTTATTTTATTTTATTTTATAAACCGAACATTGATGAAAACAGAATCCAAAATAAAAAATTAAACTTTTATTATATTATTCTTTGGTGTACTATTTGTATCTAGGTGATTATTATTCAACCGAAAAGAAAAGCAAACTATTTTTCTATTTGAATCCTCTAATTATGGAGGAATGGGTAGCGTAGAAATACAAAAGAATAGGTTTTTGACTTCTTCGGTGAGATAAGCTGATATCTAGAGAAAGAGAACAACCAAAAGTTGTTTTTACCATCTTAACCTTTGCTTTTTCAAATTTATTGTGCCATGCAACAATGAATATTCCATGCACAACTCGTGACATAAGGAGAGGTCCCAGTTTTACGACTAAGGAGCATATCTTGCCATGGATGACAAACAGTTGGCTGTAGGATGGATGAGCTTAACTTTGAGATGCTACAGGAAGAATGTATTAAGGGGGGATGAGCATGTTCAAGGTGAAATTTCTGGGCGATAATCTCGTTCTTTTGACCCCTAAGGCAGAGGAAAGAATGGAAGACATCGTTAAACTTAACAACGATTGGTTCGACTGTTTCTTCGAAGACATTAAACCTTGGTCAAAGTCTCTTGTGGTTAGCTATAAATGAGTCTGGGTTAGATGTTATGGACTACCATTACATTTATGGAGTAAGGAGTGTTTCTCAAAGGTCACAAAGGAAGTAGCAACACTGGTGGAAGTTGACGAAGCTACCCTGTCTTGGAACCGTCTGGAGTATGCTCGTTTTCAGGTGCGTGCGTTAAAGTCTCGTAAGGCAAAGCTAGCTAAGGGCTTTCAGATCAAAGTGAGTATGTACAACGTTACCATTGTTGAGGAGGTGAATTATTATGACGGAGAAGATAATAAATGCAAGTGTGCTTATAACCATGAAGGTTCCTCTGATAGTATTTGGTCTTTTGAATCTTTTGTTGAAGATTCTCTTTTCTCTGCAAAATTAAGTAACGAAGAGAGGGGGGAAGAAGGAGGGAGCTACTGGTGGCCAGAAAAAAGCAAAGGGGAAGGGAGGGGTTGGTCAACGGAAAAAACAAAAAAGGGTCTAGAAGGGGAATATGAAGAAGATCTACAAACCTATCAGCAAAAAAGTGCACCTCTTTTCACTAGAAAGGGTATGAGTCCCCAGGGAGTATCAATGGAGAGGACAACTGTGTCTGTCATTCAACAAGTCAACGTTGTGTGTGAGGCTATACAAAATTCCTTGGCTAACTTAGTAGAAGTGGTGGAGTCGTTCAGTTCTCTTAGTGTTAGGCCCAATTTAAATGAGGCCCAATTCAAGGAAAGTGGTTCAAAGGCCCAATTGTGCACTAGTGCTGGGTGCGTTTCTGGGTTAGGAACTCCTTTGGGAGGAATATGTGTTTCAGTACATGACGTCGGTCAATCATTGACGCTGGAGATTGCAAGGGCGGTGCAGTCGATGTCTAATGGCAGCAAAGGGATCTCTAGTCCGCCACTTCGTTTAAAGGATTCCCATACAGATCCAACCAATCGTCTAAACCTCGTTATGGTGGAAGGCAGTGGGGGAAATACGGGAAAGAAGAAGATTGACATCGGGAGTGGAGGGGAGGATTCTATAGCGGTGAACGCTTATCAAACTGCAGAAAGAGTACGTCATATGCATCAACTTTGGGAGCAGGGGGCCCGAACGGTTCAGCAGCGGTGGCGCTCTAAGGGGGGCTTGGGATCTCTACACTATGGAAATAAATATTCAACAAGGTCAAGTTCAAACTCTTATGCCTTGTCTGATTCTGAAATTGTTGAGTCCAATAATCGTATTAGGAAAGAGTGTGTTGAATCTGAATCAACCAGGATTTGGAACTTCGGCAAAAGGTTGGGAGCGACAAGCTCACAGGATGAAGATATTATGTTCAAAGAAATGGAGATATTGGAGGATAGGGACAGAAAAGTGTTGAGTAAGTCGAAGAAGGGTACTAAGAGTGGTTGTATATGATTATCTTCAATCTAAACATCAGAGGGTTAGGGGGAGGTATAAAAGAAAAATACCTCAGGCAGATTATCGCTAAGGAGGACGCGAAGTTTGTGAATATACAAGAAACCAAAGTTACGGAGTTCTCTGATAGTAGGTGCTTTGATATGTGGGGGGATAATAAAGTTGGTTGGGTACACAATGAAGGTGTGAACGGGGCAGGGAGTACTCTATCTATGTGGGATAAAGAAACATTCATTTATAGTTCTCATGTTACAGGAAGAGGTTTCATAGCTGTCGTTGGTCATCATTCTAAATCCAATTGTTTATGCGTTGTCATTAATGTGTATGCTGCTTGCTCGTTAAGTGCTAAGGCTGCCATGTGGAACGCTTTCTCTTTTATTAGAAGTTCTCACGAGAACGAGGTGTGGTGTTGTTATGGTGATTTTAATGCTATTAGGTGTGTAGAAGAAAGGAAAGGTGTCAGAGGTTATACCAGCCAGAAGAAGGAGATTAGAGATTTCAATGAGTTCAGTGATAAGAATTTAATGGTGGATCTACTATTGTAGGTAAAAAGTTCACGTGGTATAAATCAGATGGGTCTGCTAAAATTAGATTAGATAGAATCCTAGTTTCTAAGGAAGGGCTCCAAGTGTGGCCTATGAGTAGGTAATATGTACAACCGACGGAGGTATCAGATCATTGTACTATAGTGGCCAAGTCATGGGTTAAAGATTGGGGTCCCAAGCCGTTTAAAACAATAGATGCATGGCTTTTGGAACCTGGTTTCAAGGATTTGGTGAAGGGTAAGTGGAACTCTAATGAAGTGCAGGGAAATAGCATTTCCAAATTCAAAGATAAATTGAAGTTGTTGAAGGGTGACCTTAAAGAGTGGAATAAGAGTGTTTTTGGGAACCTTGAGGAGAACAAGCATATGATCATGAGGGAGATTGAGAAGCTAGACGCCAAGGATGCTAACAGTGATCTTTTGGAGGATGAAAATTTAAGAAGATTGGAGTTACTCAGTCAATAGAAGCTTTTAGAGAAAAAGCTGGAATCTTTAAATAGACAGAAAGCTATATCTATTTGGTTTAAGCATTGGGAGTCCAATTCCAAATTTTATCACTCTCTTATTAGGTGGAGAAGACTCAGGAATGAAGTCAAAGGTGTCGAAGTAGATAATCAGTGGTGTGAAGAACTGGAAACTGTACGAAGGGAAGCTAAACGTGTGTTTGAGCAAAGATTCATGGCCACCTATGACTTTGATGTTAAGCTTGGTTTTGTGGACTTCATGTCTCTTCTAGAGGCGGTTAGCTTGAGAATGGTAGATGGGTTTTCAGAGGAAGAAGTAAAGGCTGTAGTGTGGATGTGTGAGGGATCTAAGAGCCCGGGTCCAGATGGCTTTAACTTTAATTTCATTAAGAGCAATTGGGAGGCCTTAAAGAAGGATATCATGGAAGTTGTGTACGTCTTTCAAGAATCTGGGAGCTTCCCAAAGGGATGCAATGCGCCCTTCATTGCCCTTGTCCCTAAAGTGAAAGACCCTGTTATGATTGATCAATTCATGCCTATATCTCTAGTGGGAGCCTATATAAGATCATTACTAAGGTGTTGTCGTGTCGTATAAAGGAGGTTACGCCTTTGGTTATAGACAACGTTCAATCAACTTTCTTGAGAGACAGGGGTATGTTAGAAAGTGTCATTATGGATAATAAAGTGATCGACGAGGTACAGAGAAGTCGGAGGAGTGGAGTGTGTTTAAATGTAGACTTTGAAAAGGCGTACGACTCAGTTAGGTGAAGTTTTTTGTTGGATATGTTACATAGGATAGGGTTCCACAGTAAATGGGTAAAGTGGGTGAAAGGTTGTTTGGAGACGACAACGGTGTCTGTGTTGGTTAATGGTAGTCCGACGGAGGAGTTCAGACCTTCAAGGGGGTTGAGGCAAGGTGACCATCTGACTCTGTTTCTATTCCTAATCGTAGCAGAAGGTCTGGTCGGTCTAGTATGCAAAGCTTTAAAGGAGAACTTGTTAAGAGGTATTAAGGTGGAAGGAGTTGAGTTAGAATGTTGTTTATTACAATTTGCTGATGACACCCTGTTCATGTGTGAAGACTCTTTCCCCAACATTTTCACAATTAAGGCGATTCTCAGGGTTTTTGAACTAGCATCTGGGCTCAAAGTTAACTTTTATAAATCAAAGATGGCAGGTTTAAAGGTCGACAGGAGCTCTCTTGAGTTATATGCGAGAACCCTTAACTATGGCGTCAAGCAGATCCCGTTTACTTATTTGGGGTTACAAATAGGTGGTAATCCAAGGAGGGTGCAATTTTGGGAACCAGTCATCGAAAAAGTTAAAGCTAGACTTAGTGCTTGGAAAGGGAAATGTCTGTCGTTTGCAGGTAGAGTTTGCTTGATTAAGTCGGTTTTAACCTCCATACCCTTGTTTTATCTCTCTTTCTATAAAGCCCCGACATCAGTTTGTAACAAAATCTCTAGCATCCAGAGGAGTTTCCTTATGGGGCAAAGATCACAAACATATTTCTTGGGTAAGGCGGGAAAATGTGTGCAAAACAAAGGAGGAAAGGGGATTGGGGGTCAAGAATATTAGTATGTTTAATCGTGCCTTGCTAGCAAAATGGAACTGGAGATTGAGGAGTGAGGAAAAGGGGAAATGGAAAGAGATCTTGGTATCCAAGTACTACAGTGGTGCTGCTAGAAATCAGAATTATGGTAATCGTCATTCTTGGTGGTGGATTGATCTCTCTAAGACATGTGAAGAGGAAGAAGGTTAGGGTTGGTTCCATAATTCTGTTGCATGAAAAGTTGGATTCGGGGATAAAATCAGCTTTTGGAACGATGTCTGGGTGGACAATAACAAGCTTAAACATTTTTTCCCCAGGTTGTATATCATTTCCATGGACCAAGGAAAGATGGTGGGCGAGGTAGGTTACTGGGAAGCTACAGAGTGGTCACGGAGGTTAAGGTGGAGAAGGTCTAGATTCGAGTGGGAAAGCTATATGGAGGCAGAATTGATGAACCTTATTACTGGGAAGATATTGAGCTAGGAATCTGAGGATGTTATCGTATGGAGTGGGGATTCAAATGGTGTTTTTTTTCCATGAAATCTGCATACATGACATTGTGTAACTCTTCTAATGGAGTATCGCACGATGTGTTCTCTCTGTTGTGGCAAGTTAAAGCGATACCCAAAGTTGTGTTCACTACATGGAGGGTATTACTTGGGAGGCTTCCAACTTATGATAATCTCAGTCGAAGAGGTATGGTTGTAAATTGTTCCCTTTGTGTGCTTTGTAAAGCAACTGAAGAATCATCTCAACATATTTTTCTGTCTTGTATCATTGCACAACGTGTTTGGTCACTTTGTCTCAGGTGGATAGGTATCTTGTCTATCCAACACAAGGACCTTATAAACCACTTTGAGAGCTTTCACCTAGTTAATTTATCTATCAAACAAAATCTGGTCTGGAAGAGACTATGGGTTGCAATTATCCGGAGTATATGGGATAAGAGAAATTTGGTTGTGTTTAAACAAGGGATAGCTGATGCTGAATAAATCTTTCATTCAGCCCAACTATCTGCATGGTTATGTTTAAAGCATGGGGATTATGCTCTTAGCTATTCTTTCTCGAATTGGATTCTCAATCCCAGCCTTTGTCTGCAAAGCTGATGATATGAAGGATGTTGCAGAGTGCTTGCGTATGCAGGTTACGTAGAAGGATCTGGGAGGCCTGGATGGATCATGTGCTGATGGGGTGCCGGTTCGGTGTAGGGATAGGATGGGGAACACGTAGTGTGTGGTGCTAGAAAAGCTAAGAAGCACTTGTGGCCAGCATATGCAGGTTAAGGGAAACATAATGGAAGGAAGCGAAGTGATGTCTTGGTTGTAGGAGAGCTAGTAAGGAAGCAGGGTGGTGTTTATTCTGGAAGGTAGGAAGAATAGGGCCTCGTATCCTGTTAAATGGCTTTTAGGAAGCATCAAAAGCACTTCTAAGACACGGTAGTAAGAATACCAATACAACTTTAGAAGAATGCCAGTAAAGTTTTTTTCTTAAGAAACCATGTACTATGGAGGTTGAATTAGGTTTTGATAAGTAGTTGGAACTGGAAGCGGTATGGGGGAGTAAAAGGAAGGGTAAAAGCTTCTCTTCTTGGTTCAAAAACTGATGCTTATTTTGTTACATGTCCAGCTGCTAAAGGCTATAAGAATAGTTTGTAGTTCTCTTCTCTGTGGCTGTATGGATTTATGAATGGTATCTATGTTGGCTGTATTACGAGGAGGCACCTGTTGGCACTTTTTAGGTCTATATCCTTCTGTAGTCTTTAATGTTTAGTGGTGCAAAAGAGCTTTTGCAGTCACAATCTTGGCTTTCTTTTTTGGCTCTACAAGATGCGGGTTAATGGGTACTGGTTGAGGTTCTTTCTGAGAGCTGTCAGGCATTGGTTTTTTATACTTTTAATCTGTATAGGATGGATGTAGGGCCTTCTGTTTAGAAACCAATAACTTATGTTGTTTTTGGTTTTTTGGATCTTGTACACGGGTTGAGATACCCCTGAAGTACCTCCTTTATTTTATTTTATTCTTTGCTGATAAAAAAAGAATATTCCATGCACATAAAATATTCCCATGCAACAAAGATTCTTGAGTGTGCTTTGACTATGCAGAGGTTCGTTTGATTGTGGTGGCTGATGAGTTAATGGAGTGATAAATAATGGAAGGGGAGTGATGGGAGGTGTATGTTCTCAAATGCAAGGACAACAAATGCATGGTCAACAACATGCCTTTGCCGCCATATGACATGCTCTTTTCATGATTTATGATAGCATGTGAAATCGGTTTATCCCTAGAATTATGTATGACTCACAAATGATGTCACTTTTTTGGAAAAAAATCAATGAAAAAGTTAAATATCCATAAGGTACGTGGTGTATGGTAGTATGGAAGGGATGATCAGGAGAATAACGAAGATGATGAGGATGACGTCAACTCAGCCATTCCAGAGGAACATATTGATGGGAGTGTGTCTTAAGTCCCAATGCAAGATCACTATACAATGTCACCACAAAATTTGAGTGGATTCCAAGCATTGCAGGAATCCATCCGGACTATGAACCTTAACATGAACGGAGGTTTCGACAACACCAACACACGTTTCGACAACATGAACACACGTTTCAAAAGAGTTCATGACCGCATTGGCAAGATGGAAAAACATATTAGGCACTTCCACGACTCTTTTGAATGATACATATTTCAATGTATCATTCATATCATTTTTCGAAAAATTATTATTATTATTATTATTTATTTCATGTTTCTTTTATATATATTTGTAGTGTACTTTTAATATTTGTTATGCACGAACTTTTATCCATGGATTTTACTTTAATAGATTATAATGTATTGCATTAATATTTATTTCATAATTATTTTTTTCCTTTATCAAATTATAGTTCCAACACAGTATCAAAAATAATTTTCTCCAACACAGTAGTAGAAATAATCTTTTAATTGCATACAACTATAATTCACAAATAAATAATCCACAATTACAATTTTTTTTCTAAATAAAGTTTCTAACAATCATAAACATGATCCAAATTTTTTACATCATTTATATTTTGTTCAAAGTTAGCTCTAGCACAGTTCCAAAAATAATATTTTAATTCAAAACAATTATAATTCACAAATAATCAATCAAATTGATTTTTCAACAAATTTTGAATACAAGGACAAATATGTAAACTTACATTTTTATCAATTAAAGAAAATATAATTTCAATCACACTCATCACATTACTCACAAATTTTCATAAACTTTCCATATACTTTTTACTTTATTTACCTTATTCTAAACACCCTCACTTTCTTCATACTTTCCCTACAAATTATCTCAAATATTCACTCTCTCAATTCCAATCCAAAGAAATAATGAAAGAACATTCAATTAGTCATGCATATGTAAGGGAAAATGTTTTTTTTTGTACAGTACCATTTTTATCCACATTCATTTTACAATTGTTTTTCATAATAAAATATTTTATTATAACTAGCGGAAACACAACCGTTGTTGTACTTGTGTCTGCATCTTCTATTTTTATTATTTATATATATAATTAGGTTTAATATTAAAAATTTAATAAAATAAGTTATATGTATTTATATATTTAATAAAATTTATAAGTAAATAATCTATTTTATTAAAACTAAATCCATCAATTAAATAAAAAAAGGTTATATATATTTAATAAGATTTATAAGTAAACCATCTATTCTTTTAAAACTAAATCATCAATTAAATATATAAATGAGAAAGAATATTTTAATAACTCTAGTGTCATCATTAATGTTACATATGAACAAATACAAATATATGATTGCATACCATAGCTATCTCTCTCATTTACATAAAAGAGTCAATGGAAAAAAAAAATAAACACTTTTGTTTTCATCTTCATCTTTGTGCTTCCTCTAGGTCTTCTTTACCACTTTGAATAATGACTTCTATACCTTCTTATCCAAGAAGCATGTGAACAAAAAAGAAACATGTAAATAAGCTTAATAAAACATTTATCTCATTTTAGTTTTAAAGGCTGAGAAAAATTATATTTAAAGACAGAAAAAAGTGGTGAATGGTTAATGTTTATAAAACAATCATTTAGTGCTCTTGATAAGAAAAATAAGAACATTTAAACCTTTAATAAAATAAAAAAATAAAAATGATTTAGGGGGAAAATAGTGAATATGGAAAACAAAACGTGTTAGATTTACCGTAGTAGTGTTTTATGAAAAAGAAATTGAGAAATTTACTCATTTGAGAGTGGAAGAATAGAGTGAGTGAGACGAATTGGAGAAGAGAGTGCGTTGAACGAAGAGTCACTCGTCTTAATTATCAAACTTCATGCACTTGATGACAATGGTAAATCAATACAAAAACTATATACAAAATCTTATATACAAAAACCCAATGCGTGTAAAACAAATTAAGTATCTACAATAAGAATGTAAGCATGTGTCTCTGAGAACAAATATGAGAATAAGGAGTGAGATTTCATATATTAACTGATCAGTTTAAGGAGTTTAAGGAGTTTAAGGGTAATTAGGAAAAAGTGAAAAGTGAAAAGTTTTTGATAAAGAAGAAGGTGAGAAATTGTTAAGAAGTTACCTTAATAAAATATTAATATAAAAATAAATAAATTAAAAAAAATAAAGTGTATAAAAAAAGTTAAATGGAGAATTCCTTTATTTATAAATACAGAAATATAAATTATAAAAATAAAATATTATAATAAAATAATAATTTATGAAATTAGAAATTGAATCTCACTCTCACCTACTCATAACTTCATATATATACACCTCATAATCTTCCCATTCCAAGAAATCCAAAATTCTCAAATCCCAAAACCTCGTTCTCTCAAACCAAACCAATGTGCTTCCAAAGATTTAACCATTTTCCGCTCTTCCTAACCTTTCTCCTCCTCAGCCACCATGCCACTCCAAGCCCCATCAAAACCGTCGTCGTTTTGGTAATGGAGAACCGCTCCTTTGACCACATGCTCGGCTGGATGAAGCGCCTCAACCCCGCCATCAACGGCGTCACCGGCTCCGAGTCCAACGCGCTCTCCGTCACCGACCCCAACTCCAAACGCTTTTTCTTCAAAGACCAGGCCCACTACGTCGACCCGGACCCGGGCCACTCCTTCCAGGCCATCCGCGAACAGATTTTCGGCTCCAACGACACCTCCACCTATCCGCCGCCCATGAACGGCTTCGCGCAGCAGGCCTTCTCCATGGACAACACCTCGCACATGTCACAGAACGTCATGAACGGCTTCATCCCCGACCTCGTGCCGGTCTACAAAACGCTCGTTTCGGAGTTCGCTGTTTTTGATAGGTTTCTCCCTTTCGTCCTCTTCCTAACCCCTTCCACTGCATGTGAATCTCTCTGCATTATCTCCATTTTTCTTGTTTGGTGAGGTGCCTTGATTAATGTGGATTTAAGTTAAGAAACTCCTTTTTCTCTTTCAATTTCACATTTCACCCTTTTTTTAATTGTTGATAAATCATTGAAATTAGTTGGAACTAGCTATTAATTTACTATTATAATTATTAATGAATTACACTTCAAAAGTAGCGAAAAAGATAAATATCTAGAGACAGCTACTTCACGTGTCATATTCACGCGTATATCATCGCCATCTTTTATTGTTTTAATTTTAAACCATGATTTCCATGTTCATGTTGATAGGTGGTTCGCCTCCGTGCCGGCCTCCACCCAGCCCAACCGTCTCTTCGTGCACTCGGCAACATCGGGCGGCGCCACCAGCAACGTGGCGGCGAAGCTGGCGGCCGGGTACCCGCAGCAAACGATCTTCGACAACGTGCACGAGGCAGGATTAGACTTCGGCATATACTACCAGAACACCCCCGCCACACTCTTCTACCGGAACCTTCGGAAGCTGAAGTACTTGCTGAAGTTCCACCTATACGACTTGTCCTTCAAGCTGCACGCCAAAGAGGGGAAGCTGCCGAGCTACACTGTGGTGGAGCAGCGGTACATGGACACTAAGGTGCTCCCCGCCAATGATGATCACCCATCGCACGATGTGTACCAGGGGCAGATGTTTGTGAAGGAGGTGTATGAGACGCTGAGGGCGAGCCCCCAGTGGAACGAAACCCTCTTTCTCATCACTTACGATGAGCATGGAGGGTTTTACGATCACGTGCCTACCCCCGCGCGTGGGGTGCCGAGTCCTGATGGGATTGTGGGCCCCGAACCGTTTAACTTCACTTTTAATAGGTTGGGAGTGAGGGTCCCCACCATTGCTATATCGCCTTGGATTCAGAAGGGTACAGGTATGTGATCACAAACTAAACCAAATGATCCCCTTTGTTCATCTCTATGCATTTGCATTGCACATGTGATTAAATATTATAATATGTTAGATTTATAACAAAAATATTCAGGTATTACGTAAGGTTATTTTTAACAGCGAAAATTAATTATAATTTAACTTGAAGATGGAGATAATAGAAAATATATTAAAGGAAATAGACAATTTAAAGAATGATATAGACATAACGAAGGTAGCTTGAGATAATTTTTTTAACTAATTTGAGAATATTTTTTTATTGGTTGAAATTTATTAAAAGTTATACAAAATTATGGGTTTCCCGTTTTATTTCATAATTTTTTTTATCATGATTTAGTACTTTTTAATAAATTCTATCTAATAAAAGATAATTATTTTTTTTATCTATTCTGCATATATAATTTGTGTTAAAATAAAGTTAATAATTGATGATAAATAAAATTTTATTATATAAATATACGTGTATATATGTACTAAAGTAGTATTTTATTCTAATATATAAATATTTTAATTGTATTTTTATTTTTAGATTTGTACATAAAATATGTTTTTATTTTATTTTTTGATTTCATTGTTGAAAAACTGAATGATATATGTAGTATTTATCTAAGTCACATCTTGTTTACTGTGAGTTATTTTGACATGTATGGATTCTACTTTTTCTCTCTGTGTCTATTCTTATCCTGTCCACAAAATTATTATATCTAAGATACCATCTTGCATTCTAGTATGAACAGTGTATGGGCTTTTCTCTATGATACACTTAATGACTTATCATCTTGGGCACATACATGTTTTCAGACAGCACTATTAATATGACGATTTATTGCTCAACAAACTTGTAAGAGAAGAATACTAATATCTTAGATTCTCTTCTCACACTTTCCATGCACAACCCCTCATCTGCCTTCACATGTGGTGCCTTCATGATCTTAATAAAATAACTTGCTTAAGTTAGGCACGACTCATCAATCACAAGCTCACACGGAAAAAAATAATTTTCACACTAACTATGAAAACAGACCATACATGTAAAGTGTGATGTGGTGTGCTGAGTGGGACCTTTTACTTTTTTGGTCTCTATCTTCAGTTGTCAAAGAGTAGAGTGTGAAACCTCATTACTATGAGTAGAGTGTGAATATTTCCCAAATCACACACCCCCACAAGCAAGAAACTGACCTTTGATTTTATGTTGGTTCATTATGTTTAAGCAATGTAGTTGCCAATGTCTTAAAGCAAAACCAAGGAGCAATAATGCTGGGATATTATTATGGATTGGTTTACTTACTGATAAGGCTCATAAATGGGTTATCTGAGGTGTTTTGGGTGGATTAATATATCACTTTTGAATTATAAGTTGATAATTCACTATGTGTTGTAGGCGAAGATTAAAAAAAAAAAAAAAAAACAAAAAAAAACTTCAAGTGGGTTGAAATTTGTATTCTTGTATTGTTGAAAAGATAAAAAAAGGTCATATAAATTGACAAGGCTTGGGCAGGCTCAAGCACCTGCGTTTTTCAAGTACAAAGATTTATGCTGAAGCTGAAAGCCAAAATGTGAAAGAAATTGATTTTTGATGCCTTACAGGAAATAAATTATCCTTTAGTTGGTTAGTGACATGTTGCCAGGGAGGAAACTTCAAGGCTCTGTCATGAATTCAGGACAAATTTTAGATGGTTAATAAATTTGATCATAATAATTGCTTAAATTATAAGGTACATTCTTTATTCAAGTCAATTTTTTATTCATATATAATAAAAATGTAAATTAATTTTGACTTGGAAAAAAATATTCTTATAATAATAATAATATAATAATAAATAATAATAAAAAATAATAAAAAAAAGGGAGAGTCATGACGTAACGTTTTGTCTCAATGACGGTTGATCATGGGTTTGAATCTAGAAACAACCATTTTGTATTTGTAGGATGAGACTACATAGAATGACCCTCTCTTGTATTTCTGTATATCAAGGAGCCTTCTTGGCACTGAGGTACATTGTTTTTGTTTATATAAATTTTAGAAATTATAATTAATGAATTAATGAAGCAACATATGAGTAAACAGTGTATGAAGCATTTTTTTTTCTCAAACTAACATTATATTGGACAATTTTAGTGTCACTTGAATTGAATGGAACCAGTGAATCTCATAATGAATTATTGAAAACTGTACAAGATTTTCTGATTTGTTATGGTGATACAGTTGTTCATGGGCCAAATGGGTCACCAACTTCTACATCCGAATATGAACACTCGTCCATTTCAGCAACAGTGAAAAAGCTCTTCAATTTGCCTTCATTTCTGACCAAGAGAGATGCTTGGGCCGGAACCTTTGAGGGCATTGTTCAGACAAGAACAGAACCAAGGACAGATTGCCCAGGTTAGTATCCTTGATAAACTAATTAGACTATAATCACATTTATGTATCAACAAGCAACAAATTTCCCTTTTTAAATTATTGAACAAATACTAATCACATATCATTCATGTTTATGCCTATGAGAAAAAATGTAATTTAACAAGGACTATAAATTTGCAATAGGTTTAAAACCGAATCTAATACCTTTGACCTGCATCTTATTTTTCAACTTATATATATAATTTGGGCATGGCATAAATAATAATAAATGTGAATAAGAAGATTTACATGAAAATACATATTGTTATGCATTGATGTCTTTGAATCAAAGTACAAAATCAAACTAAAAGTTAATCTATATAACTATACATACGAGTTTACAAAAGAAAAAAAGGACAAAGATCTTTCCAAAAGATAAATAAGCAACTCCTAAGTTGCATGAAACTTAAAAGTTACTTCATACTATATAATTCACTGTATTGTGCAAGTTCCTCAGATAAACAGGAACTGTATATCTTCTCAGATAAAACCGAAAATTAGAACTAGCAGTAAACTCTAGGAGAACAGGGTATCAAAAATATGAGAAAACGTGAAAGTCACTATATTTTTGGAGTAAGCTTGAGACCCTATTTATAGAGGAAGAAGAACCCAACCCAACCGCCAAAATGGAACCGTTCCATGAGACTGACAGCCACAATCAGAGGAGACCGTTGGAAAAGGGGGGAGACCGCCGGAAACGGAGGAGGAACATGGAACATGGACTTGCAACGTTCCAGATATTTGTTCCGATCTCAATGGCACCAGGTCTAGAACCGAATTTGAAGGCAAACAAGAAACCAATGTTATCGGAAAATCTGCCGTAGATTCTTCCCTGGCGTTCTTCTGCAACGTTTTGAGATTTCTGCAACTTCTACTTTGGCTTTTGCATGTTCATCTGGAATTTGTAAAACTATGTGAGATTAACTTAACAAGTAATAAAATACCATTAAGTAAGCTTATATTAGACTATTTCATAAGTTGGTATTTCAAAAAGCAATGAAATCATATTTTAAATATATCTAAGTAATTAGATTTAACTCAAGAAATATTAAGGTGTGCTCTTCTCTAAAAATCTTTTTCACTTTTCTTTTTCCATCCTATTGGCATAATGTTAGCTCAAACATTATGAGAGGCGTCTCTCTCCTCTGTACTATGAATTCCTGATACTTATACTCTCCTTGGGGAATTCGAACTGGACTCTCATATCCTTGCAGAGTTATTTAGCTCAAACATTATGAGAGGTGTCTCTCTCCTCTGTACTATGAATTCCTGATACTTATATCCTTGCAGAGTTATTCGTAGACAGAGATATGAATGCTCTGAATGGTATGTTTTCTACAAACATACTTGTCAATTTCTTTTCTCAATGCTCCTTTAGCCTACAACAAGTTGATTATCTAGGCCACATTGTTTAAGGACAAGGAGTAGCAATGGATAAAGACAATGTACAAGCAGTTTTACAGTGGCCTGTACCACAAAATCTTAAACAACTACGAGGATTCCAAGGCTTAACTGAGTACTACAAAAAATTCATTAAGTTCGATGCAGTAATTGCAGCTCCCTTAATAGATTTACTGAAAAGGATAAATCTCTATGGAGACCGGATGCCAACAAAGCTTTCTCCAAGCTCAAAACTGCAATTACAAAAGCACCAGTTTTAGCCTTACTAGAATTTTCAAAACCTTTCACTCTGGAAACTGATGCTTCAGGAGTGGATAACGGTGTTGTTTTGATTCAAGATCAACATCCTATTGCTTATTTTTCTAAAAGGCTCATAGATAGAATGCAAAGACAGTCAGCTTACAGAAGGGAGTTTTTTGCTATCATGGAGGCTATAGCAACATTCAGACATTATCTACTTGGCCACTAGTTCATTATAAAAACGGACAGAAGAGCCTAAGATCACTCACTGATCAAGCTGTCCACACACCAGAACAACAAAACTGGTTGCAAAAGTTGATAAGTGGACATTCAGGATTCACAAGAACCTTAAAGAGACTTGTGACACAGTTCTACTAGCAAGGTATGCATGCTGATGTAAAGGAGTATGTGCATAATTGTTTAATTTGTTAACAAACTAAACATGATTCAGCCCTACCATCTGGGTTACTACAACCGTTGCCAATTTCGAAGCAAACATGGGAGGATGTGGCCATGGATTTTGTTGGAGATTCCACATCAAACTAGAAATTAGAACATTTCATAGTATATAAGTGGGTGCAAGAGCACTTTGCATCTATTAAGAAATGGACTTTGCACCAATTTCAAAGTGGTACCACTTTATAAGTGGGTGCAAAGTGTTATAAGGTTGAGTTAGGCTTAAAGTCCATTTCTTAATAGATTTTATCACCAACCTTCCCTCTTCAAAATGGGCACACTATTATTATGGTGGTTAGTGATAGGCTTTCCAAATATGCACACTTGGTTAGTTTAAAAGCTGACTTCAATAGTAAGCAAGTGGCTGAGTTGTTTGTGAAAAACATTGTCAAGTTACATGGGTTTCCAAAATTCATAATTTCTGATCGAGATAAGGTGTTTACGAGCCAATTTTGGCAACATTTGTTTAAGCTGAGTGGTATCACTTTGAAATTGGCGGCATTGAACAAATGCATTGAAATGTATCTACAGTGCTTTACATATGACACTCCTAAGAAATGGTCTAAACTATTACATGGGCAGAATTTTGTTACAACACTTCCTTCCATTACAACACCGGCATAACACCCTTCAAATCCATTTATGATAGAGAACCCCCACAAATAATTAGATATACCATCAACAACCGAGATCCCACTAATGTGTAGGAACTACTCGTCCAGAGTGATGCCACAATCATCAAACTCATGGTAAATTTACAAAAGACACAGCAACACATGAAGAAAGAGGCGGATAAAAGACGAAAACCAGTGCAATTAGAAATTGGTGATATGGTATTGGTGAAACTTGAACCTTATAGAGAACATTATGTATTGCTAAGAAAGAATCAGAAGTTTAAACTTCGATATTTCGGACCATTTCCTATAATTGAGAAGATTGGGGAAGTAGCTTAAAAACTCCTTTTGCCTCCTACAAAAATTCATCCTATTCATCTTGTCTTTCATTGTTCCCAGCTGAAATTGTGTAAAGGTTATAATGTTCAACCATATGTCTCATTACCCATTACAAATTCAGACATAGGTTCGGTGTTGCAACTGGAAGCCATATTACAAAACAGAATCATTAGGAATCAACAACAAGTGCAACAACTCGAAGACAACCAAGCAATGTGTGAGGATAACATGGCTCTGAAGCAAGGTTTTCCAGAATTCAAACCTTGAGGACAAGGTTTCTTTTAAAGGGGAAGGTAATGTAACAAACATAACTGTGAAATTACCAAGAATAGTGGAAACATGGAAAAGGGACACGTGGTAGGCAATGAAAGAAAGAGATGCAGTGCTCGGCCCAGAATAACCAATTCCAAGCTGGTGGATTTTGAGTGGTCCAAGCATTAGTATTTAAGGTAGATAGTGGAGAGAGAAAGGGGGATGATTGTATGTTTTCTCTTTCTACTACTCAGAACCGTCTACAATATTCAGACGTTCCCTTTCTGAAGAATTTGATATGTTTTTCTTTTTGTGCGTGTCACCTTCTTTCTTACACACATTTCTCTGTTGCTCTGTTCAGTTAAGATTTTATTCAATCTGTTTTGTTAAGATTTTATTTTGGGTAAGAATAATATCATTCACCCCAAACTCAGATTCATTTCTTCTACGTAATCCTAAACCTTTGAGATCCACTGTGACTGCAAACAATGCTCTTTAAAATCTTTGCTGCCTTCTTTGGTGTTTTGTAATTGACATTGCCTCCACCTAAGACATCAAGAATAGGCTGTGTCTGTCATGAGTCCACCAAGAAAGGTGCACATATGATCATAATTATGAAGCCCATGGTTAGGACACTTCCTAAGTAAGTCTTGGAATCTCTCCAAATCCTCTGCCACTCACTGATTCATCAACCTTTTGGACAAAAATATTAATGGCAAACTTGACCTGTTTAACCTTGTCAGGAAGGGAAAGACATTAGTTGACCAAGTCCTCCCACGTGGTTAAAGTGTTGGGTGGAAATGGTTACAACCAATAATTTGCTTTCCCTCTGAGAAAAAAATGGGAAATTATCAATCTGATAGTGATAGTGTCATCTAGCACACCTTGATATTGTATTGTGTTGCAAATCATGATGAATTCCTTAAGGTGCGCATGAGGATATTCATTACTTCCAATAGAGAACTGCCTTCATCATACCAGATTCTACAATGTTAATTTGATAAGTGCTTGATAGTGACGAGTCTTGCAATACTTGACGATTCTACACATGAATTTCTAGCCGAATTTTTGTTCCTTTTTTTCTTTATCTTACACATCCCTTTTATATGTGTTTCTCTCCTCCTTCTGTATCGGTCATATTTTTAGTCTTTCTTCAACATTCAACATTGAATGTCGATTACATATTCAATGTCAATATCCGGTTTTTGAGCTGTTTTAACATGAGAAAAAAACAACAGGGTTACTGTATTTAATGTTTATTTAAGATTATTTTCAGATTGGTTTTTATCCTATCCATATAAGTATCTTTTGTTGGAATTGCTCTTCTGCCATAGTTTGAAACATAGAGCTTGTAATCCACAAGCGATCTCTTTCCCTTCGTTGGAGTGCTCGGACCCTTCTAGTGGTCTTCTCGATTTCAGGACCAAGGAAATATTCAACCATTACGGATCTAGCTTAGATATACAATTAGAGTTATTTCGAGAAAAAAAAATTCAGTGAGATATAATTAACAAATAATAAATAAAAATTCCAACTAATTAAAAAATTTAAAATACTTACCAAACCCCAAAAAAATTATTATGGACAAAATAATCAATTAAATAATTATAATTCTATGACGCAAGTTTCCAGGGCAATTAACTTGACGGTTCTGTCAAGCTTACCAATTTGTAGCTAGTAAATTGAAGTCCAAATATCAAATCCACAAATACTTGCTATATAACTTCTCATTAAGAAGAAATTAATTATGGGATTTTTGAATAAAAGAGCAAAAATAAAAACAACATTTTATATAATAAAAGGATAGAGAGTTAAATAAAAATTTCAGGTATGTGGAATAAGAGCAATGACTAAATAGATGACTCAAAATTTAGAATAAGAAACTAAATATACGGATACAACTGATAAAAGAGTTGTCAGTGATTAATTTCACTATCCTTTCCCATCTAAGTCTTTTTTTTTTCTTTAGGCCAACAAGTTCAATCATGGAGTTAATTCAATAATCCATAAAATTGATTTTAACTCGGTTCATTGGTGAGAAAAGACTTAAGTTACTTAAGGAAGATCAAATTCTCAATGAGGTTACCATTATTTAAGGTTGAGGACTTCCAGTTTACTTGGTGATTCCTACCTCCATTCCACAGTTGTAGGGTGTATCACAGTTTTATCTAGATCATAATTTTAAAAAGGCTTTTTCAATCACAATTAAAATTATGAATTTGAAATCATAATTTTGTTAGCTAGGCCAAACAAACACTAAAAACAAAGTAGAAAATGAACCGAATAACTAAATAATGTTAAAAGGGATAAAATAAATTACATGAGTCAAATGGTTTCCTCTAACAATAAGGGGTTTAACTGCTATGGCTTCACAATGGCACAAAGACTAAAGAAAAGAACTAAGAGATCAGAATAAACAAATATTTTGATATGTGTGTTAGTGGCCTTTTTCATCTCAACCTGCTCTCAAAGTGTTTCCTTTGGCGACATGGGTACATGTTGCCATAATTGTTGGAAAACTTGAGTATATATTCTAAGACTTCTTAGGCGAGTAGAGCGAGAATCTTGGATTCTATTTTTTTTACCAAAATCTTATTTTCTTGAAAACAAATGTAACATCACAATAAAAAAAAGAAAAAATGGATTCGAACTAACAACTATTAAAAAAAGCAACAAATAAGAACTATAAATGTCTAAATATAAGTAAAAAAATAAGATCAAAATATATCAATATCAATATTTTACATTTATCACATTGGAAATAAAACAGAAGTAAAATTTATTTCAAATTTAATTTTTTTATACCTTTTAATCCAAACATAAGAAGAGAGAAAAAGTGATAGACTTGGTTGATTACAAGCACTTCACTTTCCTGTTACACTTGGTTCTTAAATTCTATAACCTTTGAATGCTCACACGAAACAGGAAGTAGAGGCAAATGACATTCACGACTGCATATTTTACACTTTGTTGATTCCTGCTGGTGTTATTTTGGTGCAGAGAAACTTCCAACCCCAGTAAAGATCAGGGAGGGAGGGCCTAATGAAGATGCCCAGATGAGTGAATTTCAGCAGGAATTGATCCAACTTGCAGCAGTGCTTAAAGGAGATAATATCCTCACTAGTTTTCCAGGTAAAATAGGGAAGGACATGACTGTTAAACAAGGGAAATATTACATGGATGATGCAGTTAGAAGGTTCTTTGAAGCAGGGCGTTATGCAAAGAAAATGGGAGTGAATGAAGAACATATAGTCCAGATGAAGCCTTCTTTGACTACGAGATCATCCAAATCACCAAACAGAAACCCTTAGAAATATAATAAAGCATGTAGATAAAGAAATGAAAGCAATCATTCTAATGCATATAAAAACATCTATACATAGTTGGAAAAGAGCCATGTGGTTTATTTATAAATATGGACAACTTTTATGGTATCCATTTATTTCTCAGATTCTCTCTTATTTTCTAAGGCATTGTAGAAATCTCCACTGACCAATATCTAAAGGATATGAAGTTGAGTACATAAGTTATAATAGACTTCATGCTTGATGGTTGGGTGACTTGTATTTTTATCACAGCATTTGGAGTCTTTTTTTGTTTTATAAAAAAGATGTGACTTTCTTAGTTCCTTGCATTAAATTTAACGGACAACTGATCATGCTCATTGTAAATCACTACCACTTCCTATTAATTTTTCTTAAACATGCTCATTGGAAATCACTACCACTTTGAACTGAGATGTATAGTGCACATATATACTATCATTCAGTTCAAAACTTTGGGTGGTTACTTTCATTTTCCTTTTTCATTGCAGATTTGGTACATTGAACTGTAAATATAATATTGTGATAATAAGTTGTTTCCATTAGTCACAGTTCTTCTCAGGGTGAAACAAGCCTATTCTTATGTAATCCGAATTGTTGGTTCTCGTATAGTAGCCACTAGCATGAGGGGCCAAAGGATTTGTGGTTTATTTTCTATTCCTTAGCTTCTATTTAATGAATCCCATTTAGGTATGTTAGCAGTAGCCTCATTGACCATCTTTATAAGCTGCACCTGCAAATGATCATCACAGTATCTATTAGCTGCCAAAACTAGCAACCGCAAAATGACCATAGTATAAATAAAGCTTCAAATAAAAAAATTGTAATTTTAGAGGTTGATGAAAACTTTGTAGTATCAGCTTAAAACTCTAGAAAACACTTAAAAAGGTTTGAAACACCACCAAATTTTGCCATTTAATTGATTTTCCAAAGTCTCAGCCATTGGAACTACATGTTGCATATATGTCACAGCAGAAGAATTAAATAGAAAGAAATATTATTTCATTTATAAAAGTTAGCCATGCTGCAAAAAATATCTATAACACACCAAAACAAAAAGGTTAAATGCAATTTCAAATTGCAAAGATGCACATTCAACTGAAACTTTGTTTTCTTTGAAAATTTGTAGACTAGGACATACCACACTTTCAGGAACTCCAGGAGGGGGTAAGGAAAGGTTTTTTGGTGGAGGACCTGAGAGATACGATCTCTTGTTAAAATGCCATTCTCCAATCTTCCCATATGTCAATTCCCCCTGAATGGATAAGTAATAGGAGTAAATAACTCATGCAACAAGCAAAGTTAAACTTGTAAGACTCTAATTTTGCACATGAATCAAGGACAGCACATTCTTGCAACTTTAATATAAAATAGAAAAGAAGAAATCAACTCACCTTTAAATTGTAGTCACATGCATAAGTATAATGGATTATAAACTTGTTCCCAACATCTAAGTCCCATGGTGGCTGCAACATTTCAATCATGCATGCCATTAACTTCAATGCTGCTTCCTTAAGAAAAGATGCAATTCCTCATTCACAAATAAACAAACCTGGAGCATGAAGTTATCATGAAGAATATGCCGTACACCGTGCAATGCTGATGCCACAGCGTATGCATACCTGAATTCAACAAAGGAATTGAAGCAGAAATGACTACTGACAAGTGCCTGGTCAAAAAAGGATAACTGAAGTAAAAGCTTTAGAAAATTTATGCAGTACCACTCACATTTCAAGTACCCATCCAAATGTTTCATCAGTTTCTTGATCATCTTTCATTTGTAGGGAAACATTCACCCATGTGGGAGCTATTTCCTCCAGCAATGACTGATGTTAAAAAAATCAGTGCCTCTATGGAAGCTATCATGCTTTATAATAACTATAATAGTTGGTTGAAAATTCACCTTCTGAATGATTACAGGAGAATTGCCAATGGGATCAATATCTGTAATAGCCTCAGGGTAGAATTTCCTAATTATTTTTTCATGTTTATCTGGTCTTATATAGAAAAATGGATACCCTGCTGGTTGGTTTCCATTAGCCAAATTAGGCAAAGGTTTTACAAATATGTGGTCAGGTTCTGCCATCAAAATATATCTGCATCAATCATGAAATGCCTTGTTGTTAAGTTTTTTTACTGAAGAGCATAACATCCTAGAAAACCAGAATAAAGAAACTTACTCTTCCTCAACATTTGCTTTCTCCAGCCACTGAACAAAAGCCCATGGCCTATTCATGACAACATAGCCCTGAACAAAAATAAACAGACAAGTTTTTTTGAGACATCAATTCAATAGTAAGGAATACTAAAAAACTATCACAAATAACGAAATTGGTGATAAACTTTCAAGTGGAGTTAATTGATTCACGTATCTGACCACTTTGTTGTAATTATATTCTGCAAAAGGATTTGAAATGTACAATAGTATTTAAATGCACAGAAACATGAGTCAAGCTACTAGTGCGTCAGCTGAATAAAGTTATTTTTTCTCTTAAATAAGATGATTTAATTAACTAAGCCAACAACATCGAATGCTGATTGCACGTGAAATATGAATCAAAATGAAGATTAGCGAAATTCAGGTTGCAAAAAGCACCTCACATTTAATATTAAAGCTTTTAAGCTGGTGTTTTAGTGTCACCTTGGGAGAAAAACTTCAATATCTGCTTATAGATTGATACTTTCTGAATAAAACGCATGGTAAACATGCAAAAAATGGAAAGATGCCCTTTTAGTCTAACTTTACCTAAAAGTATATCATCAACCAGGTAAGAGAGAGGGAGAGATTAAAGTTGCAAACTTTTTTATGAAGGATAAAAACAAAAAAATCTAAGAGTGGGGGCACATCTCTTCAGATTATTTCATTAAAGAATGGCACTTCATATCAAGGCAAGACAAATTTCCTCAAAAGTTTCAGAAAAATCAAACTCTTACAGTGAGAAGAATGGTAACAATCATTTAGATAACAAGGAAGTGATCTGGTAGGTACTTGTTTATACTGATCTGTCTTATTACCCGTCAGGATATTTAACTTCCTCTTCTCTATGAATCCTTCCAGACAGCTGAAATTGCTAAATACGTGTATATTACTTAACACAAACATTCCAAGAGATTCAAATGCACTATTTCAACCAAACAAAGAACTATCCTATAACAAAAACAATGAAAGTTTGGCTATACTATTAGCTTGGTCCCTGTGGTTGTCTCTACTATAAGTTTTACACCCTACACAGGATTTTTTGTAGAGATAATATTCGTCACTACCAGAAAGTCTTCTATGAAATTAGTGAGGAGCCAAAAGTTAGGCTGACATGCATGTGTGTAGAGACCAAAACTTACAGTTATTTTACACAGGAACTAAAACTTCATACTATAAGGATGAAGTGAATAATTTAAGTTAAGAGTTACATAGGTTAAAAAGATAATAATTCAGACAGAAGAAGATGAAAATATTGTACCCTATCCAAGCCTGCAGGAAGTGGATCAACCACAAAAGTAGGAATCTCATCCATCAACTGGTCTGGCCTTCCTGAATGCACTATTCTGGTGAACTTTCCCATGTCTGATCCAGGCATGTCTTTTACCTTCTTATACCAGTAGTACATTATCCGGCATTGCCATTGGCTATAAGATGCATCAGTTGCAGTCACCACAACATGGAATTTTGAACGGGAATTTGCTAATATCATCATCTTTCCAGGCATCCTGATAACAGGATCAAGAAACCCCAACTCATCTGCTACCCAGCTTCCACCCTTACGGTGCTTGATCATAAATACCAAATTGTAAATGACAAAGAAAAAGGCAAGAACCATAACAAGGAGCACAAGTAGTGACTTTGCACTTGCCTTGTTTTTTCTCACAATCATTTTTAAATTCTTGACTTATTCTGTTATTCAAATACGAATCTCTAAAGCTCCAAAACTGAACCCAATTCAATTCAGCTGCTAATTAGACCCCATTCACACCAACTAAAGCTAACCAAAATATAAGTCCTATTCATAAAAATGTACACAATTGAAATAACTCCTTGCTCAAGTGTTGTTGTCACTGGTGATTTGTACAGAATAAAAAGTCCTAGAAACTGAAAGCCATGTAAAGATAAGAACACAAGCCCATACTAGAAGTAGAATAAAATTTCACATAAAAGCCTGATGTCCTACTCAAATTCAAGGTAATCCAATGGAAGAAGTTTGTTTGAATCATAAAACGAGACAGAAGGAAACTTTGGACATAAGAAATGAGAAAAATAGCTTGAAGCAAAAAAGCAACCGATAGAAAAAGACTGGTACTTTGAACAGTGGCAACATGTCCAAGCTAAGCTAGAACCAAAAGGGAAGTTTTGAACTTTGAAGAGATTGCTATAACTAGCTTTGTGGACTCCAAAGCTGAATACTCTATACTACATGCATGCACTGAGAGAAAGTGGAGTTGGCAGGGAATGAAGATGGTACAATAAGAGGGATGTGGAAGCAGTGTGGTCAGTGTTCAATATTGAGCATGAATGAGAGTGACACCCCAAAAGATGAAAAGATCAAGGGTTGCTGATTAGGACTGTCTGGACTCAAATCTTGGTAAGAAACATTCCATTTTGTCTGCATCAGAATCAAAGCAAATTATTGTGAATATTCAAAAGGAATTCTCCACTTCAGGAGCAAGTGGATGCCATTGCCATTCATAGGTGTAACTGTGTACCAGCACCAAGCCCTGTAGTTACTTTTCTTTTGTCTTTTGGCTCAACTTGCAACTTTTCTGCCAGGTTGTTCCTTGTTAATCATGAATTTTAAAATAATCTTTTTAACTTTCTCAATTAGAAAAGTATTAGTATAATGCTTTTAAGAATAAACAAGAACCATCACCATAAAACTATTATACTAATACTTTTAAAAATTGTACTTCCTGGTATAATTATAATTGATTAAATTACAATTAGTAATTAATTATACTTTTTTTTTATCTATTTTAAATACTTTTTAAAATATTAGTCTTAGATATAAGAGTTTATATATACATATTAACCTGGAAACTCAATTCTCCGTAACTAAAAAAAAAAAATAGTTTTAACGGAAATTTATTTTTACATTATCCAGAGTTAAAATCTTTATTAAGTCATTTACTTAGTGTAGTTTCCACTGCTAAACCATCATTGGAGAATGTGTTCCCCGGAGTTTTTTTAAACCTCAGGAAAAGTCTTTTAGAACCCTTGTTAAATATCATGTGTTTAAGAATCTTTGTAAAATACCATAGGTTTTAAAACCTCAGTTAAATACCATGAGTTTAAAAACCTTCGTAAAATGCCATGAGTTTAAGAACCTTCGTAAAATATCATGAGTTTAAAAAATTCTTGTAAAATGACTTGTCATTTGAAATAACCTTGAATCCCATTTTCCACCATCTCTAACGATCCACCTTACTGTCCCAACTTGGGTCACATATCCTAAGTAATTGCATTATCTGTCAGATGTGGGCTTCAAGTCATGCGTGTTCTTGGCTAAAGGTTGAAAGAACATATTGCAATGACAAATTAAATTTATTACTTCTCACTTTCACAGTGAAATAATTATTAGAATGAATTTTAAAATAAAGGCCTTAATTTAAAATATTTCAAAATTATGAGGATTACATATTAACAATTATAATTGCACTGGACAGAACGCTCAAGGCTTAGTGCTCAGTGGTCGGGGCTTAATGGTCAGGGCTCGGTGCATGGTATAGGTAGGTCAGCTCGACTGTTGGGCCAACAAAGTGAGCCATGTGTTGGGCCCAGTTTTGTCACTAAGCCCGTTGGGGCATAATTAAAATAACCTTTTTATACGTTGGTGTAAGGTTGTTAGAAAAAACTATTTCTTAACCTAGAGGTACATGTTAGTACACGTAATGGTTAAGTCATGTAAACATATTTTAACCTAAGTGTGTGTATTTTAGGGCACGTGGTGGTTAAGTTACATGCATAGTGAAATATAATGTTGCACCATGAGTAGGGTGCCCCCGTAAACAAAATATTCCCCTGTTGTTGGCACCTAAGATGGTGCCCTGCTGGCAGGTGGTTGTTCTGTTATTATTTTATGCTCTCATTAGATATAAGATTCCTTTCTGTTGTAGCACCTAGAAAGATGACGCCCATGAACATAATGGTTTCTTGTTACGTATGCTTTCAGTTGAGATTAGATTCTCATGAGAGAAAGCTGTTACAAGAGATAAGCTTTAAGAGGGGCTTGAAACCCCAAGTAAAGGTACGATGTTTCTAAGACTGAGACTGAATACTTATTTGAATTTAGTAAGCTTTCACTGACTTGATCGTCGGAGTGTGATCAACAAGAAGAGCTCCCCTTGTTTCAACGGAGCCACGTTCCAATGCAACAAGAAGACATAGAATAGTTTCAAGAGGAGACAAATTGGAGGTGGAGCTCCTCACTAGAGTCAACCGGCGAGAAAGTCAACCGGCAAAAACATTTGGCGCCCACCGTGTGGCCCGAAAAAACTTGATCCCATCCACAATTGTGTGCGAGTTCTCTAGCGATATGAGGAACACTAGGCCAGTACCACTGGGACCTGAAGGGAATAACGCCCCCACCCTACAACAACTTATGGATACCGTGAAAGCTCTCAAAGACAACGAGCAGTACAAGCGAGAGCAGGAGTGGATCAAACAAGAGGCCAAAGCCGAGTAGGAAAGGCTAATGGTAGAGGCAATGGAAGAAGCAATGGGATAGGCTAAAGTTGAACAAGAAAAGCTTATTTCGGAAGCTCGAGCTGAGCAATTGCTCAGGAAAGATCAACTGATGGCGGAGATAGATGCTTCGCGAGCGAACAGTGAGGAATTATGCAAGGCCAACGAGGAATTGCGCAAGAATCTACAACAACTTGATCAACGCTCTACAAGGGAGTGGGGTCTGAGTGCACAGCTAAGAGCTCGTCCCAAGCATTCTCGCAGGCGATCATGGATGCGCTTGTATCGCCACACTACATAACACCTAAGATCGTTTTCACGGGAGTAGAAGACCTAGAAAACCATCTTACGACGTTCAACACCCAGATGATTATTTCTGGAGGAACAAACGCTATCCATTAAAAAATGTTCATGGGTACGTTCACAGGTACACCTCCTTTGACCAGTTTTTCGAGTTGTTCAGGAAAAAATTCTCTATCAATTAGACCAAATCCCTGATTTCATTTGATCTCTTTAGCGTGAAGCAAAGACAAGGTGAGTCTCTAAAAAATTATTTGAACAGGTTTTGGGTGTTTACAGTGAAGCTCCAAACCCACGACGAGCCCTGATGGTCAACGCCTTCGAGCAGGGAGTCATGGCAGGGCCATTAAGTGACTCACTAATAAGAAATTCGGCAGTGACATTTGTCGAAATACGACGTCAGGCTGTTGCCCACATCAATGCGGAGAAGGCAGTATCTGTGAAGCACAACAACACATATCCAGGGCAGACCAAGCCTAAGGAGGGTAGCCGATCCCGACCTCTGAGGGTCAACGAAACTGATCCTGCCTGTTGACCAAAACGCTGGAGCCTTGCCTCGTCAAACCTGGATCGACTTCTGCGCTGTGTTAGCCTCCGTCCTTCACCACGATTCACCTCAAGAACCTGCAAAAGACAGAACGGCGCCGCTGCGGCCGATCACGCTCCGACGCCCAAGTCAGCAACTGAACCACCAATTACTAAGAGTAAAACTCAAGAACTCTAAGGAACC
>Ga0123342_1001236_pt1 | contig 42954 bp, 22 predicted proteins | sample Turbeawhitnodule_FD_89960 | JGI IMG/M metagenome (GOLD analysis project Ga0123342, IMG submission 89960) | Root nodule microbial communities of legume samples collected from Mexico - Turtle bean Mexico white nodule | ecosystem: Host-associated > Plants > Roots > Nodule | place: Mexico: Nepantla...
ACCTCCACCATATCAATTTTTTAAATTTCCAAAACTACCCTTATTCCAAATTAAAAAATCCAAAATAATAATTATAATTGAGAAATAAAAAAATACATGCTGGAAAAAAAATTCTGAACACAACTAAAAATACATTCTGGATAAAAAATTTCAGAATTCAAAAATATGTTCCGAAAATTAAAATCCAAAATATTTCAGATAAAAGTTTCAAAAATAATTTTTCTCATTTTTATGTAAGGTTATTTTCGTTATTTAGGAGGGGTATTTTTGTCATTTTCTAGAGTTGATTGGGTGCATGTTGAAATTGATATGGTGGAGGAAGAAATTGCCTATTTGTATTGCTTGTGTGAGGAAGATGAACATCTGTATTTTGTATAAGTGTTGAGATATCCCTGAAATATCTCTTATTTATTCATTTTTTTCAATAAAAAAACATTAAAATTATTTCATGTTAAATGAATTTTTTTTTAATTAGTTTATACATTAAAATTTAATTTGATTAGATATAAATATTTTTTTAAATAACACTTTTTTTATATTATATTGTGTGATTATATAATTTTTATTTAATATGTAAATAATTAATTATTATTATATGATATTAAAAATAAAAATTGATACTGTTTAACTTAAAGAGAATAAAATATATGTTTCTAAAAATTTAAATTAAAATCTATTCATTAAAAAATATTTAGTCATATATTATTAAAATAATACAATTTTCGTAGTTAGCGTAAAGAAATCAAATTTGAATTACGAGGATTTCAGGCTTCAGATTTGACCATCGTACTTACGACGACTAGTGGTCTAAATTGATTAGTAAATCAAAAAGTAAACATTTTAAATTTATTTATTTATTTATTTTTCGTAGAAAGAAAGCTTGAATTCAATTATTGTTTCATATATCAAATGGCATGTTTGGACAAGTTTTATAAATAATTCAACGAATAAAAATATCACAATAAAATTATTAAAAAAAATTAATTTTGAAAAAAAAAATTAATTGTTATAATAATTAAATTAAATACTATTTTAAAAACTTAAAAAAAATTAAAATTAATTTATATTATTGTTAAATATTTATAAATTGATTTTTAATTAGCTACCAAAGTTTTAATTACCAATTATTTAGATTCTAAATTTAGTAAAAAAACACTGGTAACTAATTAGATACCAATTTAAAAATTATTTAATAATAATATAAATTAATTTAGAAATTAATTCTTTTTTAATTTTTAAAGTGGTTTTTAATTTAGTTACTATAACAACTAATTATTTTTGTCTTTATTTTTATGGGATGATTTTTTTTAGTGACATTTTTATAAATTAAAATTAATTTATGTATAAATTAATTTATAAAATATTTTTAATTCTAAAGCTTTATCAAACAGTGTTTGCTCAAATTATATTAGTAAAGCATTAGTCTTAACAACCGTGGGCAAATCGGAACCAACAATTTGACTATAAAGATTCAAGAAAACATATAAATGTTAATGGAAATTATTGCGTCACTTTTAATGAAAAAAACATGAAATCTTGATTATTTATACGTAACTCTAAAATAAAACTTTTCATATTTTTATAATAAATATATTATCATTATTATTACATCAGAGTTTAGAATAGCAAATTATTACTTTTATTATGTTAAGAAATAAAATACTTTTTAGTATAAACTTTAAATTTATTTAAGAATTATTACATACATATACAAATTCATAAATAAATTTAGTATTACGTATAATATTATCTATATATTTTTATCATTAATAAATTCAGCATTATATATAGAATTATTATCTACATAGAGTTATGATTTACGTCATACATAAATTACCTATAGACATCTATATATAAGGTTATATATAATGTTTGATTCTCATTATATATAACGAAAACATTAAATAAAAATCATTTTTAGAGAAAAAAATAATTAATTACTATACTGACTAAATTAGAGATTATTTTAAAAATTAAATAAATTTTTGGTTCTAATTAGTTTTAACTACTAATTATTTAGTTTCTAAAATATCTATAATTTAGTTACTATTGCAATTAATTATTTTTTATCTAAAAAGTAGTTTTTATTGTATAGTTTTCTTGTAGTGATTATCCATAAACTAATAATAATTATAACAATAACATTAATATTAATAAAAAAATATTATTACTGTTATTCATATTATTAATAATACTATTATTCTTAATATTTATATTAATATTATTAGTAATATTATTTTTAATAATATTAATATTATTAATAATATTAATAATAATAAAATATTATTATTATAAAAAATAATAATAATAATATTGATAATAATAATAATAATAATAGTCATAATAATAATGATAATAGTTATAATAATAATATAACAATAAAATTTATTTGATGTAGTGAGTATAAATTTTATAATCACTTATAAACTTGGTTCCATCCAAGTACTATTATACAAAATATCATAGATTTTTAATATTGTTCTAAATCAGATTTAAAATTTTTGTTTGGCAATCTACCTTAAATTTAAAGAAACATTTATTATATATATAAAAAAAAAGTATATCCTTATACATACTCTTGTAGAAAAAGAAACACTTGAATTTTCTTAGTAGAATTTTCATAGTAGAATTTTCAAAAAGTACATTCATCAATAAAACAAAAAACTTGGTTATTGAATGGTCAAAATAACTAATTAGAAAATAAGATTTATCGCGACCTTAAAAAGTATCTAATTGTACAATTATTTGAATAATTCATTTAACTATATCTTTTAGATTTAAATATATATTTAATTTCTTAAATTTGAGTTAAATTTTGTTTAGTTCTTCAAAATTTAAAATTACTTTTTTAATCTTTCAATCTAAATCCGAATATATTAATATGTAAAAAGTTATCGAAACAATTATTTGAAAGCAAAAGAAACATATGCCTAGATATTTGATAATAAAATGTAAACTTTGAAATAAATTTCCATATAAATTTCTTGCAATTATTTGAAATTTGTAATAATATTTAGGGCAAAATAACTAAGAGAAACATTTTTCTAATTATAAGATTAAAAATTTATTTTAAAAATTGGGAAGCCGAAAGATAAACTGATCCAAATTGAAAGAACCAAAAACATTGTACACCTTTTTTGTAAATATTTTAAATTTAGAAAATCTTAAATATTTTTTAACAGTCCTAAGGTCAATAAAATATTTATACCGCTTTAAATTAAAATTATTAAATATTTTTTTGATTAGTCTCAGTAAGATGAATTTTAATAAAGCATTTATAATATTTTCAAAAGTTTAAAATTTCAAGAAAGTATGAATATTTTTTTAATAATTAAAATATAAATTTTTAAAAATATATAAAATAATTTTTAATTTGTAAATAATTAAAATAAGTAAACTTGGATTTACTATTTCAATGTAATTATTTAAATTTTGAAAACATATTTATAATCATTTTAAAAATTATTTTTTTTTAATTATACTATTTTAAAATTTTAAAAATTAATAAATTTAAATTTAATTATGTGATCCAAACTATTCATAGTTTAACTAATTTTAAAACGTATTTATAATAATTTTTAATAATTAAAATTGATGATTTAAATTATACTCTTTTCACTCCAACTATTTCAAGAAAAAATTTATAGCATTTGTTGCATGTTTAAAATTAAAAAGAAAAACATTTTTTATCATTTTATATAATTAAACCACAGTAATAAATTTACTTATTTAATATCAACTGTTTAAGATTGCAAAAAGAAAATAATCTGTTAGATTCTTTTAAAGTATATATAAATATATTATAGGGGGTAAGTCATGTAATTTTTTTTATAATCAGAGTTAGTATATAATTGTGTTTAATCTCAACCAGTCACAATTTTTAGGAAATAAAGTATAATTTTTTAATTAATTGAAAATATGAAATTTAAATTACTAATGTAATGTTAACTATCCCAATTTTATGCTGATTAAAAATAAAAAAAAATAAAAAAAATAAAAAAAAAACTATCCCAATTTTATAATAACTTAAAAGTTGTATAATGGAATCTATCCAGAATGTTTTGTGGAAAAATGATGTGTATGAAGTGGGTGAAAAGACTTATTATTATGTATTTGACAAGGACCATTACATTCAGAGACACTAAAATAAGTTATTATTAATTTAATAATGATATTTTTTATTAAAGTTGCAATGATTTATTTTAAAAAAGGAATGAAAGTCAAAACAAAGTGGATACTAACTAAAATTCTAATATGATAATTTTTCAATAGTAATAATAAAATTATTTTGTTGAAAGCATAAAAGTCATTTGAAGAATATAAAAGTTGGACCAATCCAACAATATTCCATTCATTTTTAAGTTCTTCCCCTAAAAGACAGCATAGCGGTCTAATTTGCCTCAAGCGAAAGTGATGTATGTTTCCTTTTTTCTCTTTCTGTTAACTTCATGGAGAAAAATGATAGCTAGGAACACATATTTCTTGACTTATCTTACAATATTTAGGATGAATAATACTTAAATTAATATTTAAATATATCTCGATTAGAGATTTAAGCATTTCATAATACACATGTGAGTGCAAATTTTATTTTATAAGTTTATTTTATGAAGTTGAGTTAGATTTAAATCTATTTTCTAATATAGTCATTTCGAAACTATACTAAAAATTGTTTTTTGGGTTTATCAGATCACCAACTATCAAATTATTATCGAATCATTCATCATTCATAATATGTTATCTCAAGTAGAAGTTGTTACTCTCGACGTCCAACTATCGAACTATTATCGAATCATTCATCATTCATAATATGTTATCTCATGTAAAAACTGTTATTCTCGATGTCCAACTGTCGAACTATTATCGGATTATTCATCATTCATAATATGTTATTCATAATATGTTATCTCATGTTAAAGCTGTTACTCTGGACCGGACGTCTGTGTTGCAGTTCCACATCGTTTAAATATTATAAAATTTCATATATGCAAATCTGAACTTGTGAAAGTGCAGTTGTTAATAATATTTTAATAAATTTTGACTAACAACAAAAATATGTTGTGAGCATGAGTTGAGGTGTATAAAGGTGAATCAACCAGTGAACTAGAAACTGCACTTCAGAGAAATTGATATTGTGTTGTTGCGTGTTAGGTTTTTGAACTGTCATGGCTGAAACGTTGGAAACAGGTAGAGAAGTTGTGAATGGGAGAGAGGAGCATCATCTTAAACGGGAAGAAGAAGATGAGTTGACGTTTTGCATGGAAAAGATGGTTTCGTTTGTGGTTCCAATGGCTCTGAGGACATTGTTTGAGCTGGGGGTGTTTGATATCTTAGCCAAAAATGGTGGCAAACTCAGTGCAAAAGAGATTGCAGTTGAGATAGGTAGCAACAACCCTGAAGCTCCTGCAATGTTGGATCGTCTTCTTACCCTTTTGGTTACTCACTCTCTGCTATCTTGCTCCATCACTCAACAAGAACCACACCCTCAGAGGTTCTACACCCTCTCCCCTGCTTCCAGATATTTTGTTACTGATCCTCAAGGTGCATCATTGGGATCCTCCATCAAATTGCTTCTCGACCAGATCTTCTACAAAAGCTGGTTACTTTTTCTTACCCCTGTTCACTGAAACATGAATCTTTTCTTAGTTCTCTGTTTTTTTTTTCTGTTTTCTTTTGAGGCAATGAATTATTGAGTGATGGGGTTTTGATTCAGGGGTGAACTGAAAGGATCAATCCTAGAAGGGGGTGTAGCATTCGACAGGGCTCATGGCATGAATGCCTTCGAATATCCACGTGTGGATCCCAGGTTTAACGAGGTTTTCAACAACGGTATGACAGGCCTCACCACTGTAATTACGAAGAGGATTCTTGAGTTATACAATGGTTTTGAGCATGTCACTAGGCTGGTTGATGTTGGTGGAGGTCATGGGATCAACCTCAAATTGATCACATCCAAATACCCTCACATTCAAGCTATAAATTTTGACTTGCCTCATGTAGTGGAAAATGCCCCCCTCCTTTCAGGTATTATCTATGATTATTTATTATGACAGAAGTATGAATTATGAAACTCGAATATTCCTCTTAAATGGTATGTCTGTGTCGAATACATATATTGAACACTGACACACAACACTTGTAGGACACGTAACCAGTTATGAAAAATGTTTTTCTGTTTTAAAAGAAACTGAAACATACTTATGCACATAAATCTTTATTATCAATTTATATAATTTATAATCATATAAAACATAGATTTGTGTTCTTCTATCTTATATTTTAGAAATTATACGTATCTCCGTATCTATATTCATGTCGTATCAGTGTTCGTATTTGTGCTACATAGATTTTGACAAACAAATAATAAACTCACAAATATAATATTCTGGTCCTGCAGGTGTGGAGCATGTGGGAGGAGACATGTTTGAAAGCGTTCCTTCAGGAGATGCCATTTTTATGAAGGTGGGTTTGCTTATTAAGCTTTTTCAACCAAAGTTATATATATGCATCAAAACATTGTAGCAGAATGTAATATTTAAAAAGTAATTTTTATGTTTAACTATTGTCTGGACATAGATAACGGTTTGGTGACCTTATTCGATTAGAGATTAGGATATTTCATAATATATACGTGGATGTAAACTTCATCTTATAAATCAGTTTTATGATATTGAGTTATGTTTAAAGTCTACTTCTTAATATGATATCAAAGTCATTTCGAACCTACCATAACTAACTATTGTTTGTTGAACTTATCAAACTATTTACTATCGAACCAACCGTTATCGGACCACCATAATATATAGTTTTATATTATATAAATATTATATAAGTGGGTGCAAATCTTACCTTATAAATAGGTTTTATAAGGTTGAATTAGATTAAAATCTATAATCATATGTTTATCACACGATTAATTGACATCATAACCATGGTGGATAAAAAATTTCAGTGGGTACTTCATGATTGGAGTGATGAACAGTGCGTGAAGCTCTTGAAGAACTGCTACAAAGGGATTCCTGATGATGGAAAGGTTATTGTGGTGGACTCAATTGTGTCAATGGTGGCTGAAACAAGTCTGGCTGCTAAGGGTGCTTTGGGATCTGACCTCATAATGATGACTCAAAACCCAGGAGGGAAAGAAAGAACACGCCAAGAAATTATAGAATTGGCAGAAGCATCTGGGTTTAGTGGGGTCAGATTCATATGCTGTGTATGTGGCAACTGGGTTATGGAGTTCTACAAGTAATGAATATTATGCAGAATGTGATTTTGGGGTGTGAAATTCTACAGCAGAACATGGGAAACTAGATGCTTAAGACGATTTCCATGAATAATATGTTATCAAAAAGGTTCTCTTGATTTTTCTTTTCAATAAAGAGGACATGTTGGAACTTCTATTTGGTATATAACTATTGTTTTCTCTTATTAAAACTCACAGGAAAAAAAAAAATAGAAATGCAGGTAAAAAATACACAAAAGCAACCACTTCTAAATTTTTAATAAATTAAATTAAATTTCACAATTTAAGGGTGAAGAAATTTATTTTTTACAACATTTGATTTTATTTTTAATTTTTACAATCCATAAGTTCATGCAAAAAGAATATAAAAATAGAAAAAAGTCATACAAATTACTAATAATATCCTTTTCTAATAATTAAATGAGTTTTCAATTTAAAAAATTCTCTTACTTAATTTCATCTTCACTTGTCTTCTTACCCCCTTTACATTTATGGATGGTTATCGACTCTGATATTATATTACAAAGTGGACTTTAAGTCTAACTCAATCTCATAAAACCGACTCATGAGGTGAGTTTTGCACCACTTATATACAATAAATTGTTCTCATCTCTAATCTCGACGTGGGACCTCCAACAATAAACTTATCTATTAAAAACTAGGAATACTCATATTCAACCGTAAAACAGGGACATACAAAGCATATATAACATAAAGAATCACATAATATATCAGATTTATTTTTTAATTTTTTTTTTAGTTCTGATTAACTATTATTATTGTTTTCATTTTACTTAACTTTCACAAAAAGAATCACATCAAATATGTAACCTTTTGGTTTGAGGGTGAACTTCCTTTCATGAAAATGATTTTGTAGAAAGATATATTACTAATAGTAAAAAGACCATACTTACGCATTTTGGAAAGCATTCTAGATTTCTTTTTCCACAAGTTGTTTGGAAACATTTTTTTGCTTTTAAATAAGGTGGTCAAGTTATGTTGTTAATTAGGTCAACTTATACATATAAAAAAGATTTATAAATTTTAACATGTAAAAGTTCTAAAATGGGTTTGACCTAGTGTATTAGATTAAAAAGTTGCCAAAATGAACTACCTAGTCACTTAAGTTTAATTGGATTTTTTTATTCTAATATGTTATGTAAAATAATAATAATATTTTTTTGAAAATAATGAAAGTATTAAAAAATATTTTATCCAAGCATGTATAATTTGATGTCCTATTTCCAATAATTCCCTTTATGGTCTTATATATATGCTCCCTTTGCTTCAACTTTTGAAGTGACTAATATTATTATTGTGTTGATGCTCTGTTTTACATGTTATTTTAGCAAGATCCTAACTAAAGCTCTGGCAGAAAATGAAATGGACTAAATGATAAGGTATCCTTCAAATTCATGGATTCAGTTTCCATGCATTAACGAAAAATGTTAACCTTGAAATTCAGAAAGGGATATAAACACATATATATATAACTGAAGAAATGTATATCTTCTTGAATATATTAAAAAGATTACACTTATTTGGAGGCTAGATTACATTACATGGGATGAAGTATGTTGGTCAGAAGCTTACTGGGACAAAATAAAGCACAGCTGCAACTTCAACAAAATGCTCACTGCTTTAGCTGCTCCCAAGTATTTCGCTATATGTTTCTTTTACCTTTCTTAGAAAATTTTCCCTGTGACAGTAACCAAATTATGGAAATAAAACATTGATCATCAAGTTATAATTCATGCAACCAAATTATAGTAAGTTATCAGCAGAATTTGCTCTACCTGTCTGGCTTGAAAACTAGGTTCTTGTAAGCAAACCACTGCATAGAAAGACAAATTGAAGATGAACTACTATTGATGATATCATTTTGAATTGAAAGAGTTTGATTTGATGTTAATAAAAAGTGAACTTTAAGCATAATTCAACCTCATAAAATTGGGTTATGAGGTGAGGTTTGCAACCACTATAAAAAAATGAAATTTCCTAATCTTTAGTAGATGTGGAATCTCCAACACACCTCTTCACATCGAGAGTGACAGCTCGTACGCATGGGACAACATATTATGGGTGGTCTGATAACGGTCTGATAAACCTAACAAACACTTGCTAGAATAAACTCGAAATGACTCTGATACCATATTAAGAGTGAACTTTAAGTCTAACTCAACCTTATAAAACCGGTTATGTTATGAGATGAGGTTTGCACTCATTATAAAAAAAATGAAATGTCCCAATCTCGATATCCAACAAATGGACTTACCCCAGTGTAGCCAATGCCTACTACCTCAAGAACTCCAGGAATCAAAGGAAGCCTATCAATTGCCTGTTACAAGTGACAATCATATCATTGCTTAGGTTACAACAACTTAATAATTTACCTCAGAAACCACTTGATGATGATGTATTTGATGGAAATTCTGTATTAAAAAATAACCTACTGAGATCATTCCAGCTGAGCCCCACAATGCAACAACACCAGCCACTGCCAATGAACTCACTGCATATTTATCTTCAACTTTCTCCCACTAGCCAACATTAATGAGTCAAGTCAGAAACACAATAGCAAGGTCACATATATCATCACCCTTTTATCAGATAATTTGAGATGATCCTTACAGCTTCTTGAATAGTCTTCACAATCTCTGGCGTCTCAGCAATAGCAGGCTCTGTTGTGGCAACTTCTGCTGCTGGGGCCTCTCTTGTGGTAGCCATTCCCATAACATTTCGAGCAATCTTGCGGCCTGAAAGAATCAAACTTGAAAAGTTAATAACACTAAAGAAGCAAAGCTAGAAATATCCATGATTCACAGACTCATGGGCATGACACATTGATGCAGAAATTAATCTTCACAACTCATACTAAAATTTATAAATTTATAAGACATTAAGTTGTTGAAAAATGTTAATTTGACAACTGCATATATACTGAAGATTCAAGTTTATAACTCTAATTTGATCAATACAATTTTAAAATTGTTTCATTTAATTATTTTTTTTTTCAATTATAATCTGGTACAGAAACTTGTATGTGATAGTAGTTATGAAACTGTCGTATTATATAACTAATTGTGATGATTTTTAATAACCGTCATAGTAAAACTGCCACTACATATAAGTTTTCTTTGTAGTGAAAGCTTTTTTAGGTAATTGACTTACAGAAAGCAGCAGTCTTGGAAGGACGAGTGTGAGAGTGCAGAGGTGGTGGGGGAAGAGTGGGAAGGGTGACACATTGTGGGGAAGAAGCTGGTGATTGCCTTGGAGGCTTGGCATCAACAAGGGTGGAGGAAGAGGATATAGAGAGGGTGGGGGAGGAGGTTGAGGCCATTGTTATTGTTCTGCAACTCCTACTTTTAGTGTCCTATGAAGATTCTGAGGCTAACAGGGAAAGAATATAGATTATGTTGTTGAGATATTTATTTGGTGTGTTTGTAATTTTGCTGGAAGTTCTTCTGCCACAGTTTGAAGTGCTGAACCACTCATTTCTCTTCATTATGGATAGTGTGTGTGATGACATGGATGCTAAGATAGGGCTTTTATGGTTTTTCCTTGGATACAATGTGCTTGCACTTCCTCCAAGCCTCAAATCATGCAAAAATATCTTTCTTCTAAAATGCTTTTTTTCATCAACTCTTTTCTGGCTCAAAATACACCTTCACAAAATATCCAGCAAGCAATGTACTGTCAATCTGTAATGGGAAATAAAGATTTCCCCAATCATAATTGGTAAAGTTTGGTGGCTAAAGGATAAAAGAAAAAAAATGAGGCAAATTCTTTCTACACCCAACATTTTTTAACCTTCACCCAACAGAATTTTCAAATTCCAAAAATACCCTTTATTCCAGAAATGAAAATCCGAAATAGAAAATAATACATTCTGGAAAAAATAGATCTGGAAGAGCTTTTTGTATTCTGGAAAAAAAATCAAAAGTCCATTCCAGATAAGAAAATCTGTAATACAAAAAATAATACATTAAAGGTATTTTTGTCTTTTCTAATGGAATTGAGTTCGGTAATATGGTGCAGGAAACAATTGCTAAAAGGCAGTTTCTTCCTGCACCTCTATATTTTTCTTCCTACATCCCCACAATTTTGTAAATTCTGAAACTGACTCCCACAATTTTGGGATCTGGGAGTGTGCTGCGGATTCATCAATCTGAAAGTGAATCATGTTGCATTCCGGATGAGGGGGTCTTCTGGAAGCAAAGTTTGCATAAATTATTGATTTCTGGATTGCAGAATCTGGAAGCCTAATTTCTATTATGGATTGGTGGATCTAGAATGATTTTTTTTTCAATTATGGATTTCTGAATCCAGAATGCATATTTTGAATTACGGATTGACGGATCCGGAATGATTTTTTCAATTATGGATGTTTTGCATTTTTTTTATTTTGGATTAACATTATCATTCATGTACTACCGGAAGCATCAATCCAGAAGATTACCGGATGCGCCAATCCAAAAATTTACCGGAAACGTCAATCCGAAAATTTACCGTATTTCATAATCCAGAATAAAAAAAAATGTACAATTTATAGAGCGACACTTTTGTCTTTGCGCAAGTGGGGGTGCAGGAAGAAAAATGTACTGCCTTGCCAAAAATGGATAATGGCCCAAGGATTGGACTGGAGTCTATGGACCCAAAGAGAAGGAGAATGGCCATTGGGTTTTGCACCCCGAGTTTGAAGCTGCAACCCCACGAGGGTAGTAAAATATAAAAAAATGTCCCTAGTTGAGATTTATAAAACAACCTTATTTTAGATTGAGTGATAATCATAGTATATTTTGAAGTTTTGTACACATTCCAAAATTACGAAAATGTATTAATTCTTAAATGTATATTTCGAGATTTAAAAATACATACATCCTAAGAATATATTTGAGAATGTGAATTCTAAAAATTATTTTAGAATATCCATTTTAAAAATAGATCATCGAATGTGTAATTTGAAATATATTAATATATCATGAAAGGTGTAAAAATATATTTTTGGATATAAAAATATATTTTGATATCTATTTCCAAATCTTAAAATGCATTATAATTTTTTAAAGATAAAAATGAAAATTTAATCTTATGTGGGGGTGAATAAATAAGGTTGGAGAATTAGGATATATTAAGCCTACTGGATGCTTCTTTGTCCTCACAAGTATTTAACCGTCCTATGTATATACAAAAGTGGATTGTTTCTTCCTACACCTCCATATGTTCTTCTCTCATCCCATACAAAATGTGAAAATACAATTTTATTTTTTTTGTGCCACTCTCATAAAGTAGTTTCCGAATTATGTAATCCAGACACACATTTGAAAAAAGACTTTTGAATTACATAATCCATAAACTAAAAAGACTTCTGAATTATATAATCCGGAAACTAATAATACATTTGTAAAAAAAAAGCTTCCAAATTATGTAATCTGAAAGCTAATTACAAATTTGAAAAAAGACTTTCGGATTACATAATCTAAAATATTATAAAGAAGTATTTTTGGAAATACGAAAATTTATGAAGGTAAGAAAAGAATATATGAAGTTTCAGGAAGAAATAGTCACAAAAGTGATATGGTAAGACAAAAGTGATATGGTAAGATTGATGGTGAATCAATTAAGGGGATTAGAACATATATACAACTCAAGGGTTCTACTTTGTGTTCAATGAATAAATGACTTTAATTTGTGCAATATCTGTAATTTAAATAAGAAAATAAAGTATTTTTAGTTAGTTATACTTTCATTTAAAATTTATTTTAATTCTTATATACATAATAATGAATTTAATTCTTAAACATAAAAAATATGAACTTTACAAATTTCTCGCATAACTTGGCCAGGAAGAACCAAACAACTAATATAGTGGAAACATATCACGCTATTTTATTTTAATTATTAAAATGTCTTTGGATTTTTATAAAATGTAAGGTAGCATGTTAAATGGAATGTGATTAACTTTTTACCAAAATTTCAAGTTTTCAATTGAGGTAAATGATTTTATTAAGTAAAAGTGACTAAAAAGACGTATATTTTATTAAGTATTCTGTGTATATAAATTAAAGTACAGAAGTTTTGTTGCACACTTATTTTATTTATACATATATTTTATCGTTTAACTTTCAAAATGTCACATATTTTATTATCTTATTGGTTGACTATAATAATGTAAAACTTTAAAACAACATAGATAAAAATTGAATCGAACACTTTCCTACTTAACTTTTTTAAATTTGATTCTAACATCCAACTTTTTTAAAATTTTGCAGGAAGAACACTTTGCTACAAGATGGAAGATTATGAACACAAAATTATAATGTTTTTGTTTTTTTTTTTCACTTTTGGACACTTGCATTAAAAAGTGATTATTCCTTTACCTATTTAGTTGTGGTTCTTCTCCACTATGCACTAATCAATCACATAAAAGGGAATCGGATTCACAACAAACTTCACTCTCAAAATCAAACTCCAACAGAGGAAGCTTCATAGATGCTATGCCCACCATTGAAATTTATACCATTGTTCATTTATCTGTTATCTTTTTATTAATTTTAGATTATATTAATTATTATATTTTTAACTATACCATTGTTGATTTTATTTAAGATTATCAATTGACCTTATTATAAAAAGATAAGTCATTAGCAAGCATCACATAATCACCAATACAAAAGTAAAATTTCAACTTTTTGAAAGATAATTTTTTTTATAAATACTACAATAAAAGCTTATTAATTTAAGAAACATTAAAAGCTTGTCTAAATCGAATAAAATTTTTACATATATTCCTTAATTTGTATATCATTTGAAGTATGTAAATAGAATAACCAAAAATAATAATAATAATATGTTTATGAGATATTTGATCATCTCACAATGCACTGATTCCAATATCTAAAACACCACTTCTCACTTGTCTATGGTAGCAGATGCAAAAGCCTGCTATGAAAATTAACTTCTCAATTATATCCCAAATCTCCCACGACTAGAAATTCTTCAACATCGCAAAATCGATTTTAACCGAATTAGACCGATTTTATAAAGTTAAATTTTATGAAGTTGACTTAGACTTCAAATATCCTTTAGAAGATGTCTTACTTTGCTGCACAAGTGCCATAACCATTGCAACACAGTTGAAAAAACTCCAGTCACAAACAATTTGAGGACTAAGAGAAGAAACACACATGCCTTCTCATTCTGGTTCCTCTAAATTAATATACAATACCACATAAACCTTGTACACTGCAACTTGAAAATTCTTTCATTTTTACCTTTTCTAACACACTGAAGTTGAAAAAAAAACTAACTCTTATATATGAATTTTCTGGTTTTGAGGGGAAGAAAAAGAAAGAGTTGCAATTATTACACTGAATTGAAGACAGAAAAAGAAAAAGGTAGGTTGAAGAAGACATCATACATCGACATCGCAGGGTGAAACTCCGAGGAGAGGAACTGGACCCACCAACCCTTTCTTCAAACCCATCAACACATCGCACTTCACATACAGTCCATAGTGAGCAGTTTTGATGGCACCAGCCTTCCACCGAACCCTGCCCTGAAATATCAGCCTCAGACCCACCACCCCATAAGCCTCGTCCACCACCAACCCGTTTGAAACCTCCACCGACACCGGCACCGTCGTCCCTCCGATCACCGGAGACACCGACACAGCGGTGTGTTTGCCCTGGTGCAGCGGCGGCAGCAGGACCTGCGGCGTTATGGCCTGGTTCCTGTAGGAGACGAAGGCGGAGAACCTGTCGTAGTAAATGGAGACACGCCTGTTGGGGTTCTTTATGAGGACGGAAAATTGCATGGTGGTCGACATGAGCGGTGGGGTGGTGGCGTTGAGGCCGTAGATGGCGGCTCCGATCACCGTGAAGCGGGGCTTGTGAGGACGGTAGACAAGCCAGAGCACAAGAAGAGTGACACCCGCTAAGAGGAGGAAGATGGTGATGCCTGTGCATGCTGCACGTCTCGGATCATTCGACTTTTTGTCCTTCGACATTTTCCCTGTGTTGCAGTGTGTGACTATGGAGTTTGGTAGTGAAGAAGAGAAAAAAGACAGAGAAATAAGAGGTCAATAGAGGAGAAGAATCTAAGAGGAAACTGTTGCATGCTTTTACTTCACATTTTTTCATATATAAACGTGTCTGTGTCTGTGTCTCATTTTTATTTATTTTTTGCAACTCTCACTCTTTCTACACTTGAATCATGTTCTGTAAATCATTATCCAAAAATTGCTTATTTTTAACTACCTCTCACCAAAAGAAAGATGCTGTAGTAATGTAATGGATCACAAAAGTCACAAAGGAGAGTTGGAATTGGTCACTTGGTATTGGAGTGCTTTTACATCTCTTTCAGTCCAATTTTTCTTCTTCTTTACTTGTTATGCCTTTCACTTTTCTTTGCCTGTCTCTTGCTAAGAATATAACTCAGTGAGTCTACATTATGATTCTGATTACTCATCACTTCTTTTGCTGGCAATGTCTTTTACTTCCCCCCACCCAAACTCCTAACTCTTTATATGTATTTTTCTCCCTCATTTCACTTCTTCTGGTTACACTTGCTTTTTCTGTCATGGGAAGATGAATGAATTAACAATGAGAATACACAAAAATAATAATAGAAAGAGTTTGCACTGGAATTTATATTAGGTTTGGAATTATAAAAAGTGGAAAGCAAATAGAATTCATGGAAATAATTTCTTTTTTGCTGTGAGACCTCCAAAAGTTTAATATTGTTGTGTCATTAAGGAATAAATTTCAATGTTATGTTTGGTGTCCTAGAAATGGAGAGGAGAGAGTAGATATAAGATGGAGAGTTGGGGAATATAAGAAGTTTTTTGGTAGAAATTAGTTAGTAAAAAAAATAGTAAGCCTGTAGATCTTAATTTTATTTACTTTCACATCACAGTGATGAAAGGTAATGACAGCATGTGATTAAACAGTGATATTTATATTAAGGAAGTCTAATTCAGTTGATTTAGCAGAATGAATGAATTGTTGTAGATTTTCTAATTGAATAAAAAGAAAAGTGTGCTACTCTTGTTTTTTATAATGGATTAAAAGGATTTAATACTATAATATACACTTTTATCAGCAAAATAGTATTTTTAATCATAGTATACCTTTTTTCCCTATCCAAACCAAACAAATTTATAAAATATCTTTTAAATTTTCCTTCTATTTTTCTCAACCTAAATAGCACACAATTCCACATTATTTTCTAATAGAATACACGCAAGTACTGTAAACCCTATGTTTAATTAAATCAAGTGCCTCATTTAATTTCTTCATAGGTAAGCTACACAATTAACTCTCATGCTGCTTATATCATATATATCAGTATATACCAATAGTCAAACGTATGATAAAAATAAATGTGGAACCAACAAAGTTCACCGCCTTCATTTTCTTAATTTAGCATGGGGTCAGGTAGTGGTGCTTTTGGTTTTTGTTCAGAAAAATAAATGAAGAACCAAAAGAGAACAAAAGCAGAGGAGGGGAGAACCGAAAGGAATAGCTAAAGGAGATGTGGCTCAATTTGACTCCTTTCACCGACATATGGATAAACTTAGACTTAAAAAATGAACAGTGTGTGCATGCAATGAACTATGTGTTTTCTCTTCAGTTATACACACGTTCGGTTCCGTTTGGACCATGCCTAGCAAGATCATACACCAAACTCAGTATGATGTGATGTGTTTCCCACAACTGCTATGCAAGTCGCATACAATTTATACACATCACACATGTTAACACTGTTTATGCTTTCAATGCCCTAATTAAGACCTTCTAAACTGATTTATCCAAATTATAAGATCACATTAAAATCCATCTTAACTATATTTAAAAAATTGCTTACTATATTTTTTATCTAGGCATGAAGTCTAATAGTATTACACATTAAAATTTCGGATTAATTAAAAACATAAGAATGGAATCTGAAAAAATAATATATTAGTAGGAATTAGGAAAAGAAAAGTCAGTTTGGAATTGGTATTAGGTTCGACCCATAAAATATTAGGAAAAGAAAAGTGAAATACATGAACAGTGGGGTCCAAGTGCTTTTACAAATCATAAGGGGACTTGGGAGGAGGAGAGTCTTCAGTGATTACAGGAATTTCAAGCACATTACCAATGTACCTACGTTGACTGGATTTGGTTGATTGAGCAACCAAGACTATAGTATTCTTAAAGGGGGCTCAAATGATCAATGGAAAGATTAAAGAAAGATTGTTTGATTTGATTACAAACCATAGATGCTTGCCATGATAGAAGGTATTTCAACCCTTTAAGAGGATAGCATACTACTGCCTATATAACTATAACCCTATACTAGCTTTCAATCCAGAAACATATACACGAGGTAAAATCAAAATTTCAAATCAATTCTACATTCTAAGAGACAACCAATATGACAAGTCATAAGAAAATACTAACAACGCTAAAAGGAAACATATTTTACCAGACACACTATACCTATAGTTAATCCTTGTCGAGAGAGGCAAATCAGCTTTGGAAGTCAAATTTTAATTCAGCGATGAAGGTAATTTCAAGAAGCCATAATAAAATAATTTCAGGAATCACCACCCAGATCTGATACTGGGTGATCACTGTGTACTTGGCGAACAAATTGCCCTTTCACCCGAGGGCGCTGCTCTGCCAATCTCTTCCGGCTTTGATATCGGACCTGAGCAAGAAATTTCAACAATAAGCAGCTGCGTTAGACAAGAAAGCAATCACAATTTAAGTTTCAAATCCTAAAGTCTGATAATTTCAGAAATACATGGCAGCAAGCAATTGCATGAGGCCCCGATAATTCCTTTACCATAAATATTTCAAGAGTAGCTCTTTTCAGAAGCAGTAATAGCACGGCAGCAATACCTTTTTCTCGTAGCATCTGTCTTTCCGCTTAAGTCGAAACTTTGTTAGAGCTGCTTCTCGTTGGCTGGTGCGATGAGAATCTGTCCCTATGAATCCATCATAACCGAGGTGACCAATATCAAAGAAACTTTCATTGTTGTCCTTGGCTACCTTAGCCGAAGTAGCATTTCCTTCACTTCTACAGCCTATGCTTCTGTACACGCCACTACAATTATGATTTGTTGTATCATGGTAAAGAGCAGTATCAGCACTCTGACTAGCAGTCGGAGAGTCCTGTGTCTCAAAATCCAAATGGCTTTGGTCATTTACATTTTGATCAGAAGCATGGGTTGCATCGTCAGACCAGTGATGATGTTTTGAGTTGGGAGATTGATGATTAGACTGGGAGGAAGTACTTGAGGGAAAGGGAGAGCTCTCTTTCTGGAACACTGATTTTGGAGTCCATATGGGATGGACAACTGATTGAGAATAAAGCATAGAAGGGAAGACATTTCCATTTCCAGTAGACTTGTGATCATAAGTCACCCCTGTAGCAGGAAAGAATCTGAGTTGACTGTTTGGTAAATTTGGATCAACTTGTTCAGATTGACCAATATCTGAAGTGGTAATTTTCTCCTTAATTTGATTTTCTGCACCATATTGATCAGAAGTTGATGTGTTTTCAGATAACTTATGGGATTTCTGAGAATCATGACTACCGTTTGTTAATTTTGCAGAGATAGTTGATGGTGTTGGACAAAGGGTCTGCAACAACTTACTACCACCATACCTGCAATTTTTTTTTTATCACATCATAAAAAATTCTCTTTATATTTTGAAAGTTCAATAGAAGACATGCTTTGGAAAGCAATAATTGATACTGATTTCTTGACCTACAAAAGTAGTAGGCAAGTGGTCACCCGCCACCTCCCCAAAATTCAGGCTTGGGAAGTATTACTTAAATTGCTGATGACTGAGGATAAAACACAACAATATATTTGGTGTCTGTATAGAAGCTTGGACAAATTTACCACCACTCAGTGTTTCGGAAGACCATAAATACATGCTCTTAAAATGGTTTTAGTCCATATCAATTTGCCAGTTGGTAAACTTTTAACTCCATTACCCGGCATGTAGAGTGACATAAGCAAAAATGGGAAAGACTCTAGAAAGTACACGTATAATTATAGAAATGAAAGTTAAAATTCATTTTGCTGAATTTGTTATTGTTAGAGCAAAGAAAGGTTCGTACAACTCCTATCTTTAGTACTTGATTACGAATTAAAGTCCAAAACAAGTAGAGAACTAACCTAGAAAAGGCAGAAGCATTTGAATGGTTCAATATTTGCCTTTCCTCAGATACATCTTTGTATGAGCTTCCAGGAAAATATCTTCTTACAGAAAGTTCCAATTGTGTATCAAAGTCAAACTTGGCAATGTTACCACTACTGAAACTACAATTTTCATCAGTGCTCTTTGGAAGTGTCTTGAATGTACCAATCAAGTCAATGGCCCCAGTAGAAGGGCCTTCCAATTCATCACTGCATCCATGAATATCGACATTAATCTCAGGATTGGCTTTGCTCAACTCTATTCTTAGAACTTCATCCTGATTTCTCATTTTACCAAAATCATAGCCTTGACCTAGCCTTAAGCCTGTTGGTTTAAAAGTTTTGTTGCACCCTTCATCTTCTGATATAAATATTGATTTGGCTGCAATACATGCTAACTGTAACTGAGTAACAAAATAAGGGCCAAAGATTTGAACAAAAGTACAAAATAAAGGAAACTTGCACACCTCCAGCTTCGTCATTATGCTCATCTGATTCCCTTTCACATTTTGTAGAGTTTTCATGCTTAACTGTGCCAATATCACTCAAATTTGAAGAACTCTTCAGCTGTGAAATATCCTGCATATTTTCCATGAATGTACTCTCAGCTTAAAAAAATGGAGGTGTACTAGTTCTCTCTACATAGGAGTTGGCAAAACATGCCGTTTCTATATAAAATCATGAAACCAGCCTAACCTATAAAGGAAAATGTCCCAAGTTGGGAGAAGAGTGGCTTCATACATGTAATGGAAAAGGGATCCAATGTTTATGTCTTTGTATGTTAATCATGCCAAGCAATGAAAGTGTAGATGAAACTTCAGAAATTGAATTAGCAGAATTAAAAATTAATTGTTGTTTCACACCTAACACAGAAATCTGAGAAACTGACATCTGTTGCAGACATATTGCAGCATGTTGTTATTTCAGTGAGAGTTTAGAGGCCAGGAGAGAAAAACTTACTTGAGCCTCACTTGTTTTCTCGCTGCATGCATTATTTTTTGGTGTCGAAGCCACAGAACCGCTAGAATCATTGCTTGCAGCATGATTTTCTGCAGCAAAACCAAGTTCAATCTGTGACAGTGTTAAACTTTGAGGAGGCCTGCTTATATGTATGGAAAACATGAATTGAAGCAATAAATGGGAAGTAAATAGGGAGGTGATATTTTGACAGCCACCAAGACAACTCAAAATAATAATATTTTAATCATATTTATTTTATTTTTTAACTTCAAATCTTAATATATACTATTATAGTGGGTTAAAAATTGGGTGTATTTTTTTTCAAGGGTGTCAAAGTAGTAAGTTCACACCAATAGACAAAAGAAATATCAAAGAATTGCCAGAATAAAATTGAAGAATATGACGTACAACATGCCATCTCCACACATGCTGCCACAAGTTTCTCAGCTCATTCTTGCGAACAGGTTTTATAAGAAAATCAGCTGCACCTTTTAACATGCATCTGAACGCCATGCTAACTGAATCATGAGAAGACATCACTGCAAAATCATAAGAAGGTGAGAACAAATTTGAGTCCATTAGCCATATCTAACTACTAACAGTACCAAGTCAACTCATACTTATGACGGGAATGTTTTTGCAAGCTTCATGCTCCATGACTAAACTAAGAAGTGAAAATCCAGATATTGATGGCAAATCCACTTCAGTTAATATGAGATCTATGTCAGATGCTTTGTTCTTCAATGTCTCCCATGCCTTTAAGCCATCACAAACTGTGGAAACTGCATGTAAAAATTGCAATTAAGAAGTTCATAAGCATTTTGAGCTTGAGGGAAAATTCCCATTTCAAACACTACCGTGGAAGGAAATACCTTACACAGTGCCCACCACAAAAGTACACATTTGCATGAAATCATTCCCTTTATATTTAATTAAAACAAATAAATAACCATTATTTAGTTCAAGTACGTTGTAAGTGAAACAAACCAGATTGATACCCCCAGTTATTGAAATATCTACTTGAGTTAGTTTGTTCACATTAAACACGTTTAAAGAGGAAACAGAGGTGGTTTGGGTTTTCATTTTCTCACACATAATTTAAACAACATTTTTTTTAAAAAGAAAACCTTTGTAACTGCATTTACGGAGAAGTGCAGCAATGATCTGTCGAGTAGAATCATCAGCTTCCACAAGCAACACTCGAAGCACCATCCGAGGCAGAAAACGTTCCCACCGAACCGTGGAGGCATTGTTGCTCTGTTCCCCCTGCATCTGCATCACACACTTCTCACCCGCCACTTCACCCATTCTCAAGCAATTTGCTTCTGCTGCATTAATCAAAACCCTAATTTGACGCCAGAAAAGTAAGAAGAAGACACCTGATGCTGAATCTTAAATTGGGCAGTGAAAATATCTAAAAAGTCTGCTAAATTGAGTGGAGGCAAAGAGAAAAAGAGACAGAGAATTTCGGAATTTTCAAACCGCCTTCAATACTTTGCTTCACAACCGCGAAAATTCTACAAAATATCTTCTCACGCCATGCCACATACATGCATAGATACATAATCACTCTCAGATCGGAACTTCCTCTGTTTCCCCTTCTGACGTGTCCCATTCTCCACCATTAGTTATTAGACACGTGCCTCATTCATCTTCCGAGAAATGCCACGTCGTCCTCATTTGGGAGGTATTGGTTACCACTGTGACACGTGGAATTCATTATGTATATTCATTCCTGCTTCCGTCAGCCATCAGAAGCGAAGAAGAAGAAGAAGAGATGCAGAGAGTCTTTGTTCAGTCCAAAACCCTAATCACGGTTGCTTCCAATTGCATCTTCTTCCTTCCATCACTACCCCTTTACCTGCAAAACCCAAAGCAACAACAAGGCTTTCACAGCAACAGTGGGAACACCCCTTTCGGATCACCAACACGAGTTCAGAAGCTGATAGCTTCCCAATCAGACCCTCTTCTGGCCAAAGAAATCTTCGATGTGGCCTCTCGCCAACCTAACTTCCGCCACACTTACTCGACCTATCTCATTCTCATCCTCAAGTTGGGTCGCTCCAAACACTTCTCTTTCATCGACCATCTCCTCCGCTGCCTCAGATCCGATTCTCAACCCATCACTCCCACCCTCTTCACTTACTTGATCAGAGTCTACGCAGAAGCCGATTTGCCGGAAAAAGCCCTCAAAACCTTCTACAACATTCTCCACTTCGATTGCAAGCCTTTGCCCAAACACCTTAACCGCATTCTTGAGCTCCTCGTTTCCCACCGCAATTACATTCGCCCCGCCTTCCTTCTCTTCAAGGATGCTCACAGGTATGGGGTGGAACCCAACACCAAGTCCTACAACATTCTCATGCGCGCGTTCTGTCTCAATGGGGACATTAGCATTGCCTACTCACTGTTCAACAAAATGTTCAAACGAGATGTTGTGCCGGATATAGAGTCTTACCGGATTTTGATGCAGGCCTTGTGTCGGAAGAGTCAGGTGAATGGTGCTGTTGATCTTTTGGAGGATATGCTCAACAAAGGGTTTGTTCCGGATTCTTTGACTTACACCACTTTATTGAACAGTTTGTGTAGGAAGAAGAAGCTCAGGGAGGCTTACAAGCTTCTCTGTAGGATGAAGGTCAAAGGGTGCAATCCTGATATTGTTCATTATAATACTGTTATATTGGGGTTCTGTAGAGAAGGGCGTGCTCACGATGCCTGCAAGGTTATTGCGGACATGCGGGCCAATGGGTGCTTGCCTAATCTGGTGTCCCATCGTACTTTGGCGAGGGGCTTGTGTGACATGGGAATGCTTGATGAGGCTCGCAAGTATGTCGAGGAGATGCTGTGCAAAGGTTTTTCTCCTCATTTTGCTGTTGTTCACGCCTTGGTGAAGGGGTTTTGTAATGTTGGTAGGGCTGAGGATGCCTGTGGAGTTCTTACTATGTCTCTTGAACATGGGGAAGCTCCTCATGTGGATACTTGGATGGTCTTAATGCCTGTAATATGTGAAGTTGATGATGGTGGGAAAATCAGTGGTGCTTTGGAGGAAGTTCTTAAGATTGAAATAAAAGGGCATACTAGAATTGTGGATGCTGGCATTGGTTTGGAGAACTACTTGATTAAGAAGATACGAGCCAACTCCAGAGTATTCTAAAACTTATGCAGGACTTACAACTTACAGTCATGCTTCTGTCATTCATGTTGGATCTTTGTGGTATGTTTGTTGCTTTCCTACGAGTGTAGCCTGCATAAAAATGCCATTGCCCAAGAATCTGGCTTGCTTTTAACAGATAACCAAGGTTTTCAAGTGACGATGTTGTTTTTTGCATGTCAATCATAATTATGCTACTCGACTGGAAAATAGAGTATAACAGTGGTTAATATGAGGACAGCTGGGATATTATAAATTCGGCTAGTCTTTGGAACTCCAGAAAGGAGGGATGGGTTCTGCTCAAACGAACGCTGGTGACTTTCTGTAATATTCAACCATCAACATAGAAGCCCGAAACGGATCAACATGGATTCACTAGGTTAAGACATTCTTGTTCACTGACTTAGACATTCTTGTCATTTTCATCTCATCCTTTTCAGATAAGTAATCTCCCCACCCAATCATTACAGATTTGAATATGTGTATAGAAGTATACCAAAACAAGAAATTTCCCTGTGTCAGTCAGCACTGATATATTAGACCTTGCCATGAAGTTTGACTCCCATCAATAAGAAAATTTTGTTGTACACATGTGAACTATTTAACATTGCTGGTAGTAATATAGAACACGACAATTTTATATGGTCTCTTCACATTCTTCTTTTTTCTTTAATTTTTCATCTGATAAGTATTACGGCTTCATTTGTACTACTTTTGGTGTTTGGTATTAACATAGAGTTTCATTATGCGACTTGCATTGTTAGCTTCAAAGGCATACGCGTATATACAGAGTGTAAAATGGTTTTTCTTCTGAATAGCCACTTTCCAATTTTGCATTTTCTATTTTGTAAATTAGTTTTGAGACGTAGTTCATGCTTGTTCAGTAAAGAATTTCACTATCGTTGCAGAATAATGTTGCATTTATTTGGATAATAAATTGTTGTTTAAACAATGAAGCTGGCAATGTCCGAAGTATCACTTTACAAATTTAAACATTATATTTTTACAGAAGTTTTCTTCTATGCATTTCGTTAGTTACACTAAATATTGAATTTTATACTGTACAAATAATAACAGTTAAAATAATGCATACATGTTTTATTTTATCCATAGACGATGTTATTCGTTTGATAAATTAAATGCTTTTTGTCACTTAAAATAGAGAGGATAGGGACAGATAGATGAAATTAGTCTACAAAACTTAAAACCAGTAAACAGTTTCCAAGAACTCTACAAAACTTGTTTTAAATAAAACCTAAACTATTTCCCTTTCTTCCCTTTCTTGAAATTTCCCTTTTTAAAAGACTTTTTCTCAGGTTTCAATTTGTTGTCAGCTGGTGAAGCCTTCCCTTTATCGCTTCTTCGCTTCTTCTCTTTCTTCACATTGTGCATTGTGACGGCCTAGAATTCCGAGAGCACGATTTTAACGAAAAAATGGTTAATAATAAAAGAGGGCAAATTTGAAATCCATGTCACTAAATGAATCTACTGTACCTTTTCAACGTTCAGTATGTTATGAGAATTCTTGGACATGATCTTGTTCAATATTTTTTCAGTTTGCTCCCTCTCTTGTGATCCTATCCCGGTTCCTTCCACCACTGGCAGGAACTAGATGAAAGCAAAACAATGGAAGTTAACAAGTCAGTTTAGTTAAAAATGGATGTTTCTACACATAACAATTTACATGGCTAAGAGAAACAGTTATATATGCTAGTGTACAGTGCACAACCTTCCGATATTTTCCTTTATGTTTTGCAGGCTTTTCACCAGGCAATTTCTTGTCAAATTTCCCACCACTGGCTGTTGCAGTTGCCGCAATTCCTGCTACATTACCTAGTTCATCCTTTGTAACTTTCTTGGGTGCTGCCTGAGATCCTGTTATAGGCAAAGCTGTAGCTGCCAACTGAACATGGCTGCATAATAATTTGTTCAGATTTCATTACAATCAAGAAAATATAATGAATAGCAGAGAGAAAAATAATAAAGATATATATTAAAGGAAAACAAGAAACACCAGGTCAAAACTCTACAACAAACTAGTCGAAAGTTGACACACTTTTAAGGTAGGACAGTTGCCTCTAGATTACTCAATTGCTCCCAAAAGTGGGGAAATTACCACATGCACGAAAGTCAGACATTAAATGAAATTGAGAAGCCACCAATAGCAAAGGTGAGATACAATTGACTCAAATGGAAAATTAAAAGGCAAAGGTCCATGATCCATGAAATAATTGTGCACACAACTATAAGTCAATGATGTATACTATAATGAACATTAACAAATAGAATTCCCATGCTACAAAATCTTCCAAGGTAAATTGAAGAACATTATATTACAAACCTTGGTAAAGCACCGAATTTAGCAGCTTCTTTCAAGTTCTGTAGTCGATTTTTATCTTGCTTTTCAATTCTTTTCTTCTTATTTTCTTTTCTTTTGGCAAAAGGATCCTCTGCTGGATCTACAAAATGTTATAATAATACCATTACCAACATGCCATACATATAGCTCTGATCAGTGTACAAAAACAAACCCAAAAAACGTTAATTACAAGTTTATATTCATGAAAAGATAAAAATGTTAAAGTCAAGAGAATAATAACATTAAACATAAACGGTCTAAATAAACATCTATATGATTTGAAATATAGACATATAAATACTCTCTAACTTCCAGATTATCACATCCAGGTAAGGGATGTTCGATCATATACCATCAGTTTCTTTTGCCTCGATGATAGGTACAGCATCTTCATCATTTGCACGATCATACCCATATCTCCGTTTCCAGGTTCCGGATTGTTCATCATACACAATCTTGTCTTTCTTCCGATTCTGTATGCCTGCAAAATAACACACAGAGGTTAAAATACATCAGTTCAACTAATAAAAATTAGGAAGCACTAAGCCAAACACAGACCGTATAACCAGCATTAAGATTATTTGAGAGTCACATGTGCAGCATGAATAGACAAACCTTTCTTTTTGGCAAAAACTTCCCATTTAGTAGGAGGCTTAGGTTTTGGCAACTGAAAAAAGCATCACAAAAATTGATGAGCCAGTGATTTGAGTGATCAGACATAAAAAAAACACTACAAATAAAGAACCAAACTTCTTATTCATATCATTTAATTCCAAACTTACCTCTATTATATATATTTATTTCTAAACTCATCAGTTGTATACATCTTTTAAGGTTATCAAACTATCATTTTCCTAGAATCATATAACCAATACAATTGCATAGATAATTGCAATGCAGACACATATATAAAGTTGCAATATAGTAGGAATAAGGATTAGGGGTACGAGCATTAAAGGAAAAAAGTGAGAATCAATAAATTATATAACCTTTGAATTAAGAAGAACAAAGATTGGAGTGTGGGATTACATGTTTTTCTCTTGGCAATTTAGTTAGTGGCGCAGGCAAGTTGACAAGGGGGCCATCTACATCTTCGGTTGATGGTAAGGTAAAGAGGGCATCTGCAACAGCTTGAACCAGGTGAGTGGCTTTCAGTAAACACTGGTTGACGAGGTGCTCCCTGTGTGGAATAAACGTAAGCAAAGACAGTGTCAAAAACGAAAAACCCTAAAGAAGAGGAAGAAGACGGTAGGTGGGTACCTTGGTACCTGGAAAGAGGTGGTTGAGAGGGGAAGGTGTGATTGGAGTCGAAAGCCATGAGGTTGCCGAGGTCCACATCGAACTTGTGCTGTTTCTCAGCTTCAATCTCCATCTCCATCTCCATCACTTTCAACTTCAACAAATCAAACCAATATCAAACCTCAGCGGCAATGCAGGTGGGTAACGGCTTAAGGGTTTGTTTCTGTTGTGTGGTGGACTGTTTCTTCCTGCACCTCCATATCTTCTTTTGGCACCTCCATACACAAAATGAAAATACATTTTTGTCCTTCTTGTGCCACCCCATAGAGTAACTTCCGGATTATGTAATCCGAAAACGCATTTGAAAAAAGACTTCCGGATTACATAATCCGGAAGTCTTTTTTAACTTCCGGATTATGTAATCCAGAAAGTAATAATGCATCTGAAAAAAGACTTCTGGATTATATAATCCGGAAGCTAATTACAAATTTGAAAAATGACTTTCAGATAATCCAGAATATTACAAAGGGGCATTTTTGGAAATACAAAAATCTATGGAGGTGAGTGAAGAAGGTATGGAGGTGCAGGAAGAAGCAGCCTGTGTGGTGTTGCAGCGCGATGATGAAGAACAAATGAAACCGAGGCCCAATATACAGGCCCAACACAAACAACAATAAAAGAAAAACAAAGATGAACCGAGGGATTGCTTCTTCCTGCACCTCTATATGTTCTTGTGTCACCCCATGCAAAACGTGAAAATACATTTTTATCCTTCTTGTACCAACCCTGTATATTTATAAAATTCGGAAGCAATTTAAAAAAATTATATATATATATATATATATTTTTTGGATTACATAATCTGGAAACTAATCTATTCGAAAATAGCTTACGGATTTTGTAATTCATAATATATTTTTGAAAAAATTGGTTTTCTAGATTATATAATGTGAAAACTAATCTCATATTAGAAAAGACTTCTAGATTATGTAATTCAGAAACTATTCACACATATGAAAAATGATTTTTGGATTACGTAATTCGATAACTAGTTATGAATCTGAAAAAAGACTTATGTATTATGTAATTCAAAATACTACAGAACGATTGAGATACAAAAATGTATGAAGGTGAGAGAAAAACATATGGAGTTATGTATTGTCTGCCTATTTATTACTTAAGGAAGAAGCTTTTGCTTCCTGCACCTAATGATTACTACTTGCACCCCATATAAGTCACATGGTAATACGTGTAAAAGATAAAACAACAAAACCGCCACTTCGTTGCACCGTAAGAACAAAGTAATGGATTGTTACTAATGATTAAGTACCTGTTAAATAAATTTTGTAAAAAACGATTCCTCTTACAGTATCACACTTTTTAATAAAAAATTGCAAACGCATTGTAAGTTTAGAACAGAAAGCCCAAAATTATGTTGCAGCTGAACATTATAGTCACAAAAACAAACAGAAATGCAATACTGCTAATGAAAAGAAAAAAAACTAAAGGTACTGATCTTATCTTGAAAACAATGGACAATTTAGGGAACGAAAGAACAAAATTTCTGATTCAATTCTACATGCTTAAAAGGTTTAATTTAACAATTATCATGTCATGTCATGATGTTCAAAGATGAACTTGATTATATTTTCTGAAGATTCGTTTGATATTAAGTTGGAAAGTTATAAAGAAAACAATTTCATCATTACATTGTATATCAAGATGTGATTGTCCTATATTTTTGTACATTAGGAAACTTGAAATTTATGATTTTCGAATACGTCTCTTAAATGACGTGTGTTTGTATCAAACACTCGTATTGATATTGAACATTAACATTTATAAGACGCTTGTAGGATACGTATGTGTAGAGTGTTAAATTCAAAAAATATTTGTGGAATTTCAGACAATTCTGATAACAATTCTGATACAGTTTTAACACAATTTTAAAAATGAGAAATATATTATTTTTAAAAAACTCAAACTTTTTATTAAGATTGTAAAAATAAGAAATAATTTTTTTTAAACCAGCTATCATCTTTATGCTAAAAAAACACTGAAAAATATTTATATAATTTATAATTATATAATATATAGATTTATATTTTAGAAATCTCCTTGTTCCTATTTTGTGTGCTATTTTGTGTGCTAGCTGGGAATTAGTTTCAAAACTGCACCGCAGTGGTAAAGAGTTGCCTCAGTGATCTTTCTCATTTTGCCATAGTGAGTTTGAACAATTGCAGATATGTGAAAATAAAGATAAGTTTCTTATCAGCATTCTATTTCTTGATCTTAAGTTGAATACCTTTTTTCACTCAAAAAATCATGTTTCAAACTATCAAAATATACAGAGATATTGCTGATTGGAATCTTAAATACAAGGAATAAACCCAGATTTTGATGGACTTTTGACAGCAGATCTACTCCACTTGCTGACATATTCTAGCTGGGGAAGTTCTTCCTAAACAATCAAAATTGCAACATTCACTAGGCAAAATCTGAATATCCAGTTAGATCTTATTCCTCTCTCTTTACACGCTCTCGAATCACCAGTGTTCGACCACAAAGCACCTGCAAGAAAGATCAGACCAGAGACTAACTCATGAATGAGAAGCACAACAATGAAAAGTGGCAGAGCAGAGGTAGAACACATAAATATATACCGTTCCATGGAGAGACATTGCTGCATCACGCTCTCTCTCTGAAAGATAGGAGACAAACGCATAGACCCTTTGTTTCCCTTGTCTCATATCATGCAACATCCTTACACTAGTCACATTACCAAATCTGCCAAAAACCTCTCTCAGGTCTTCAGGCACAGTAAACTTGGAAAGATTCCCAACATACAACTTATGAGGACCTTCATAGTATATAGTTCTCGTGGGTAACGAATTCATTGTGTCAAGATCCCTCCTCTTCGGATTCATCTCAGCTGAAAATCTAACCAGCACTTCACGCCCACCAACATCCTTCAGTTGTGAAAAAGGAACCAAAAACACATTTTCAGACAGATAGCCAGAACACACTATGCAAAAAGATACATGAAGCGAGTTTCACACTCACGAACCGATGCGTCCAATGCATCAATTGCTTTCTTTGCGGAGTCAATAGATGCCATTGTCACATAAGCACTCCCTCTACTCTTACCACTCTTCTCACTCCGGGAAACCTGCAAAAGTGTAGTCACCCATCAACACAAACACACTGACTTGTAGAGTATCTCCATTTTAATAACATTTCTGTATTTATATCCTATTAGACTCTAATTTCTAGTCGATGTGTAACAAACTCGTATGTGAGACTATATATTATGTGTGGTTCGATAACAGTTTGATAGTGAGTGACCTGGTAATTCCAACAAATACTCGTTAGAATATACTCGAAATAGCTCTGATACCATGTTACGAAGTAAACTTTAAGTCTAACGCAATCCCATAAAACCAGCTAATGAGGTTAAGATTAAGGTTTGCATCAACTTCTATATAATGAAAAACTCTAATCTCTAGTTGACGAGGGATCTCCAACGGATTTCAACCTCTGATTTTTTTTAAAATTGAATAGTTTAGTGAGAAGAGAAGAGAGGGCATAGTAGAATTGATGTTAAATAAGGAAAAAGTGGAAGAATCGATAAACCTGAGCAGAAAGTACGGTTCCATGGGGGTTGAACATGTGAAGTAGATGCTGTACGTCACAGCTACTGGGAAGGTTGCAGATGTAGACTTCGGTTGGTCTTGGTTGCTTGAACGCTTCTTTCTCCGCATGTTTTCCTCCGTGAACGACCCTTGCTTTATCCACCGTGGCCGGCGAGGCGGTGAAGGAGAAAGTCGTAGCCTTGGAAAAGGAAATGAATGGTTTGTGAGAAGATGTGAATTGGGTATGGAGATTGTGGTTGAATAAGGGAAAGGGTAAGGAAGAAGATGTGAGTGAGAGAAAGAAAGTGGCATAAGGTGCCATGTTTAGCCTCTGATGTGCTACAGTAACACTTGAGTTCAGGAAAATGGGTGTGCTTTGTTTTAAGTCACACCTTTTTCTTTTCTAAAACATTACTGTTATCAAAATATAATATCATAAATAAATAAAAAATCATTGAAAACAAAAATTACTGATAAATAAATAAAAGAGTATCTATGTTAAATAGCTTATGATGAAATTTAAAGGAAAAAAAATTATAAAAAAATACATAAAGTTAAGTAATTGATGATAAAAATAGAAAATAAAAATGGTAGCTTAATTAAGAAAAGAGTGAATTTGTTGTTGAAGTGATTTGAGATGAGATCTGAAGTGTGAGGAAAATGGGGACTACGCCTGAGGCAAACGGGAATAATGTGGCGGAGGAAGAAACCGTCGGCAGTTCAATTCATTTCGGCACGGCGGAGGCCGTCGAATTCGTCCGTTCCCTCACCGACGTCGGCGCCATGACGCGCCTCCTCCACGAGTGCATCGCTCACCAGAGAGCCGTCGACGTCGAACTCGACGAGCTTCTCTCGCAGCGCACTGACCTCGACCGTCACCTCCTCCAGCTCCAGCGCTCTTCCGACGTCCTTGACATCGTCAACTCCGACGCCGACTACATGCTCTCCAACGTCGCTTCCACCTCCGACCTCGCTGACCAGGTCAGCCGCAAGGTCCGCGAGCTTGACCTCGCGCAGTCGCGCGTCCGCAACACGCTCCTCCGCATCGACGCCATCGTGGAGCGCGCCAACTCCCTCGAAGGCGTCCACCGTGCACTCGAGGCAGAGGACTACGAGTCCGCCGCGCGCTACGTGCAGACCTTCCTCCAGATCGACGCGCAGTACAAGGATTCCGGCTCCGATCAGCTTCAGAGGGATCGCTTGTTAGCAGCGAAGAAGCAGTTGGAGGGAATTGTAAGGAAGAAGCTCTCTGCCGCAGTGGATCAGCGCGACCACCCCGCCATTCTCAGGTTCAGTCACGGATATTCAAATTCTAAGTTGCGGGAACAATAGTATAATAGATTGACTCTTTTTTTTTTTCTTTATTTTAAATTATGAGAGTAATGAATATACATATATGTTACATATAAGAGTAAACTGTATATGCATCTTTTTTTCGCTGGATTCCTGTCATCCAATTGCAAATTGTTATATTTGATGAGTCTGTCCACTTTCAGATTTGTTAATTTAATACTCATTCATACCATGATTTTTCTGATTGGATGATAGTGTTTATATATATTTTTTGCATTGAGTGCATATAAATTAAACTTGATATTATGTTAAGAACAGTTAAGAAAACAACTTGTGCCACAATGCCTGAACCTTGATCCATCATTGCTCAGGTTTATTCGGCTCTTCACCCCGCTGGGTGTGGAGGAGGAGGGATTGCAGGTGTATGTTGGGTACTTGAAGAAGGTGATTGCAATGAGGTCAAGAATGGAGTTTGAGCAGTTGGTAGAGACAATGGATCAGCGTAATGTCAATTTTGTTGGTTGTTTGACCAATTTGTTTAAGGACATTGTGTTGGCGATTGAGGAGAATAGTGAGATCTTGAGTGGTCTTTGTGGGGAGGATGGTATTGTGTATGCAATCTGTGAGCTTCAGGAGGAGTGTGATTCTCGTGGTTCTCTGATTTTGAACAAGTATATGGAGTATAGGAAGTTGGCTAAGTTGTCCTCTGAGATAAATGCACACAACACCAATTTGCTTGCTGTTGGAGGAGGTCCTGAGGGTCCTGACCCTCGAGAGGTTGAGTTATATTTGGAGGAGATTCTCTCCCTTATGCAGCTTGGTGAGGATTACACCGAATTCATGATTTCAAAGATCAAAGGGCTTACTTCTGTTGACCCTGAGTTGCTTCCTCGTGCCACCAGGGCTTTCCGGAGTGGAAGTTTCAGCAAGGTTGCACAAGATTTAACCGGCTTTTACGTCATTTTGGAGGGATTTTTCATGTTGGAGAACGTCAGGAAAGCAATAAGGATCGATGAACACGTGCCTGACAGCCTTACCACTTCTATGGTGGATGATGTGTTTTATGTATTGCAGAGTTGCCTGCGGAGGGCAATATCCACTTCCAATATTAGTTCTGTTGTTGCCGTTTTGAGTGGTGCCAGCAGTTTGCTCGGTAATGAATATCATGAAGCCTTGCAACAAAAAATAAGAGAGCCTAACCTTGGTGCAAAGTTGTTCTTTGGTGGCGTTGGTGTGCAAAAGACAGGGACAGAAATTGCCACAGCTTTGAATAATATGGATGTTAGCTGTGAGTATGTTCTGAAGCTAAAACATGAAATTGAAGAACAGTGTGCTGAGGTGAGTGTTGTATATTTTTAGTACCTTACAATTATATATCACTGATTATATTCATTAAATTTTGAATTATGATGTTAATTTTAGATTCATGGGTTAGGGATTATTCATAAAATGTGTGTGCAGATCGTGTCATTTAATTTGTGCAGGATGTAGTTCTGAATTTCTGTAACATGATTTTGAGTTTATGTGATATTTACAAATATTGGATAAAAATATAAAGACAGCAGTATAGGATAAACCAATCTCAAGATTGACATTTTGGCAACTTCAAAACCACAGATTGAGGATGTTTCTGTCCTTGGTGTTGATGAATACACAGTCTAATTTGCAGTAATCCTTTCTGTAACAAACATGGAGACAATTGATTAGAAGAATGCACTTGAAGTATGAAGCAATGTAGCTGGAACAGTGCTACAGATTATTTATTTTAAGAACTGTTTCTTAATTTATATAGCGCTATGTCAATTTGTTCTTTGTTGGTTTATAATTATAGGTCATGTCATTCTTTATTTTATGTCTGTTTACTTTGCCTATATAATATACAAGTTTAAAGTTGCAGAATTAACGGACTGAATAACTTCATACAGGTGTTTCCTGCACCAGCTGATCGAGAAAAGGTAAAATCTTGTTTGACTGAGTTGGCAGATTGCAGCAATGCTTTCAAGCAAGCTTTGACTGCTAGCATAGGACAACTTGTGTCAACCATTACACCTAGAATAAGACCAGTATTAGACAGCGTTGGACCAATTAACTATGAGCTTTCAGAGGCCGAGTATGCAGATAATGAGGTGAATGACCCATGGGTTCAGAGACTTCTCCATGCTGTTGAGACAAATGTGGCATGGCTGCAGCCACTAATGACTACTAACAATTATGACACGTTTGTTCATTTGATTATTGATTTCATTGTGAAAAGGCTAGAAGTTATTATGATGCAGAAAAGATTTAGCCAGCTAGGTGGTCTTCAGCTGGACCGAGATGCTAGAGCTTTGGTAAGTCATTTCAGTGTCATGACACAGAGAACTGTTAGGGACAAGTTTGCACGTCTTACTCAAATGGCCACAATTCTAAATTTAGAAAAGGTTTCTGAGATTCTAGATTTCTGGGGTGAGAACTCTGGACCTATGACCTGGAGATTAACTCCAGCAGAAGTTAGGCGTGTATTGGGTCTGCGGGTTGATTTTAAACCAGAAGCAATAGCTGCTGTGAAGTTGTAATATCCGTTTATATGCTCTCTTCACATTACTTTTTTTTTCTACTTTAATCTTCATCTGATAAGTATTACAGCTTCATTCTTACTACTTTTGATGCTTGGTAAGTTAACATACAGTTTCATTATGCGACTTGCTTTGTGAGCTTCAAAGGCAAAAGAATAAGAAAGGAGTATTCAGATTTGCCACCCGAGAGGCTTCCTACATCAAAGCATCTTGTGTAAAACGATCATTGTTCCTGAATAGCCACTTACCAATTTTGATTTTTTTTTTATTTTTTATTTTGTAAATCAATTTTGAGACTTAGTTCATGCTTGTTTAGTAAAGTTTTCTCATTAAATATTTAATTTCCACCAAACAACTTTTTCTTGCGTTTCGTTGCATTGCAGATTATTGTGGTTCATTTTATATTGTAAATCATCTCATTGCATTAGGAAATAACTTTAATAATGAGAATCTTATTTAAAAAATATTGAGATGGTAGTAGGAAATCACAATAATAAAGGACTCTACATTTATTTGTTGTGGCATTAGCCACACTTTTGAGATGCTTTACAGAGTTGAAAGTGTATAGATTGCATAAAAATTAAAAGAAAAACACAAAAGAAGAGTGTTTTGCACTTCTAGCCTCTTTAAAGAATCAAAACGAAGTTAATATATGAAGAATTTATTGCAATTCAAAATTGATATCCTAAATACAAATTGAGATCTGAGTTAAGTTTAAAAGGATATAAAATTATAAGTATTTTAGTAAATACAAATTTTATTGTATTATATTATTTACTTATTCAAGTAATCCCATGACATAAAATTTAAAAATAATTTACTATTGTGCAAAAATCTGTGATACAAATTCAATCAAATATTGAACATTAAATTAAAATACATTATATCAACCATTAACCAAATTTACTTCATCTCAATCATAACAAAGTGAGTGAAGGATAAATCATGACTATACCGAGAGAACATGCCTTGGAGATAGAATTCATGAGTCCACTACAAGATACTCATTTTGAAAAATTAAAGGAATCCACAAGAAGAATAGATGGCTGTTATAATTGCAACAACTGACTAATAAAAGGAATGATTGGAAATTGTCATTGTTGACACTAGTTCCAAGAATGCTAACAAATATAAGGGAAGAAAAAACAAAACTTCAACCTAAACAAATCCTCTCTATATTTTATGAAGGGCATTTGGACCGTAATGTTTGATTTCTAGAAAGTATAAGAACAAGAACATGAATCTAAAACTGAAAACTTAGATGTCAGACTTGGATAACATTACACATGAGCAGTGCCTTGAGTGAATTTTGGGTCCTCGCATCTGTACTTGCCATCAGGTCCAATTCCAAAACCTTTTGGATCAGCAAAGACATTCTCTAGAAGCTGGCTGCGTGGTGGAAGAGGGCTCTCATCTGCAAACTCAACTGCCTCCTCAAGAACCTCATCAATCTTATTCTCTATGGCCTTCAACTCTTGTTCACTGGCTAATTTGTTCCCAATCAAGTATTTCTTCAGTGCAGAGATGGGATCCCTATCAGCATAATGTGCCTTCTCAGCTGCCAAAGCACATTCAGATGATGGTGAATAATTACCATGAACTTGCCAGACACAAATAGAAGACAAAGAAAACTACGGCAAGATGTGAGTTATTTTGATCATGGCATGAATATCCTGACTTGTTGAAATTAGAAAAACGGTTGTGGTAATCATACTATTATTGCCACAAGAATAAAAACAATAATAAAACATTATCCCACTAGTTAGGTTGGTTACATAGATCACGTGACACTATTGATGTAATATGCATAGAAAACAAAGACTATAAGATTTAGCAGGACGTTTCAAAAAAGAATAAAATATGCTACTTTTATCAGCTAACATAGTCATTAAGAGCAACAATAACCACAGGGTAATCTGAATTATGTCCACACGGTTAAATGAACTCATTATTTAACACATTGATAGCAAGAAAATAATACCTTGCAAAAACATTATCAAACTATAGGAAAAAACATCCACAACTTTAGTTTATAAAAATTGTTTACAAATATTAATCAAACTACATTTCCATATTTCAACAGGAATGTTGTTGATCAGGCACCATGATGTTTTGCACTTGCCATCAAAATGATAAGAGAAGTTACTTTTCAAAGAGACAAATCAATAAAGTGTAGTATAAGTACAGCTTATAATGTAGTTATGCCATATTTCAAATCCAAACAATAAAGTGTAAATCTTTACACCATTCACAGGTTTAGAGTGCACAAATACAAGTTCAATTTCTTTAACATACAAGTTTGGCAGTGATCCAAATCCATGATCTTAATCTTAATATCAATTGCATTCTCAACATCTAACATCAAGAGAAAATTGCTCTAAAACTAAACTACAGAGATAATGCACAGAAAGCTTACAGAAGAATAAATGTACAAGTATTATGTACAGTACCACTTAAGATACCAACAAAAGTGCAAAGGAAATGCAACATAATATACTAGAAAATTAACAGCATATTTGAAGTACATTCTAAGAGAAGAAAGCATAACATAAACGCTTACCAGGGTCACGAAGCTCATCAGGATCGGCCAATGAATGTCCTCTAAATCTATAGGTCTCACATTCTACTAAAGTCGGTCCTTCTCCTCGTCTGGCTCTTTCAATAGCCTCCTTTGCCACCTCCCTGACCTTCAAAACGTCCATCCCATCAACATGAACCCCAGGCATTCCAAATGCTGGCCCTTTCTTCCATATTTGAGGATCGGAAGTTGCCCTGAGATGTGACATCCCAATAGCCCACAGATTATTTTCCACCACAAACACAATAGGCAATTTCCATAAAGCTGCCATGTTTAGGCATTCGTAGAACTGTCCATTGTTACATGTTCCATCTCCAAAAAATGCCAATGTCACATGATCACAGTCTGCCTCTTTCAAAACCTCCCTTCTATACTTGCTGGAAAATGCTGCCCCAGTGGCAATAGGGATTCCTTCAGCAATGAAAGCAAACCCACCAATCACATTATGTTCCTTTGAGAACATATGCATAGAGCCTCCTTGACCTCGGGAGCATCCCGTGGCCTTCCCAAAGAGCTCACTCATTACAGCACGCGCTGGCACCCCCTTACTCAGTGAATGAACATGGTCCCGGTATGTACTCACCACCGAGTCTTCTTTCTTGAGAAGCTTGATGAAGCCAGTTGACACAGCTTCTTGGCCATTGTACAAGTGAACAAAGCCAAACATTTTGCCTCTATAATACATCTGGGCACACATGTCTTCAAAGAACCTGCCTAAAGTCATGTCTTCGTAGAGCAGCAAGCCCTCCTCTTTCGTAATAAGCTGCACACACCAATACAAACAAAAAACAATAATCTCAATTCAAACACTCATTTCCAAAAAAACAAAAACATATTTTTCAGAATCTGAAGCTAACTGGATATAGCAGGCATAAGAAGTCTCTTATTTCCTTAAAGCTGCATGATTCAATATTTTATTTCAAATGTTGTAGATATTTCACAATTTGATGGTACAGGTTTTATAGTTAATACAAAACCTATACCATCAAATTGTGAAAAATCTACAACATTTGAAATAAAATATTGAATCATGCAGCTTATAAAACAAGAGTTTAATCTCTATGTACCATAAGTGTAAAACTCTTTATACTTGTCATCAAATCAAAACTCATGCATAACTTCTAAGGTAAGTGTTGTAACAATTTCTAATTGATTGAATGTGCAAAAACTCCCTATAAGGTTCGTGGTAACACTATTTATTTACTCAAAAACTAATTGGGTAGGTTGAATTAAGTAGAAAGATAACTTTTTTATTTAATTTTCAAAAACCCATCATGCAGGATCCATGCCATGCTGAACAAATGAAAATCTCCTATTCCCAAAGGAATGGATTATTGATTTGTGATACTCAAAACAAAACGGTAAAAGGGTTACCAGATTGTTGGCTGATTTGAGCTTCTTGTTCTTGACAGCATCGGAGACAGAGACAACAGTGGAATTAGAGCGAGCATTGAGCTTGATGGGGGCAGTGAAACGAAGCTTGTGAGTGGATCCAAGGAAGGGAGTGAACGTGTGGAAAGACATGGAGCAGCCATTGGATCTGTGCTGAAGAGGAAGAGGAAGAGGGTGCGCAAACTTGGGAACAGAGAGAGACATTGTTAATGTTATGGTATTGCGATTTGCGAATGAGAAAAAGAAAGAGGTTAATGTGTTTGAGGAAATGCAAAAGAGAGAAGAGACGAAATCATGAAAACTGAAATTCACAACACATTACACATTCAATCACACATCACGGAGAATAGAGAGGGAAGCCACCAATACACAACTAACTTTTCCTACTAATACTACTTATTCTTCTTTTCTCTTCATATAAATAAATAAATATTCAAATTATTGTTCAACTAATTCAATTCACACAACTTTTATCTCACCTTGTTCCTACAAAATCACACCCAATATTCCTTACCAACTTTGTTTATATTAATTTTTATTAAAAAAATAATAATATTTTATTTATTAATAGAAGTTGTAAAGTGAGAGTGAGAGAAAAAAAATAGTGTCAAATAATTGGAGGTTCAATATTTTCTTACCTAGGTAAGTAAATTGTAATAATGACATCATAATTAAATAGGTTTTCAAGATTATATCTCATGTTAAATAAGCTAATATTAAATTATGGTTAACTTATAACATAATAGTATTTTATTTTATTATGAAATTTATGTCATCAAAGTATATCAAAAATGGGTCCATAGCTCAGTGGTAGAGCATTTGACTGCAGATCAAGAGGTCACCGGTTCGAACCCGGTTGGGCCCTCAGAAATATGTTTTTATAATTTTTCAATAAAATCTTTTGTTTTTTAATTAAATATAACATTTACAAAAAGAAATATGTTTCTTAATAAAAAACTATTTATATCTAAAAAATAAAAATTAAGAAACTACTTTAAAAGCGATTTTATAATATTAACAAAATTTGGTCAAATGTTGTTTAATGTATCTTCTAAGTGCTTCATTTCCTTTTTCTTATAAGCTTTTCTCAATATCCCCTTTTCACCAATTATCACACACTTTTTCCTTTTTCTCTCCTTTTTATTTCATAATATTGCCCCTTTTTTCACCAAAATCATTAAAAAAAACCTTGGATTACGCATTTTTTATCCCATAATTGGAAATACGTTATGTGATATGAATATATACTTGAGAACAATTTCATTAAGCTACATACTATTCTATCTTTTATTTACTTTTTGTTCAACATGTTCACATTATTATAAATCGAGTACTCATTGTTTCAAGTAAGAAAAAAAACTATCTATGAGTTGTAAAACAAAAACTATGATGAATAAGCAATTATAGGGGAAAGGGAAAAAAGAGAGAGCTCTGTCTACTTTTTTTTATATTTTTTTTTACTTCGTATTCAAAATTAAAAATGCTTTACGCAGCGTAAATGTTATTACTGTTGGGTAAATTATATAATTTACTGTATATGTGTTCACAAAAAAAACAAAGATAAAAGAGTGGGAGAGGCATGAAGCACTTCTCTTTCCATGAACCCATCATTGTGTCCATTGACCATCATCACTAAACCTGGACGCTATGCTTCTTATCCTCCTTTTCAGAGATTGTTCCAACTTTTAAACGCTCTACTTTTCACTCATTCTTTCTAATACTAATTTCAATTTTTTTCATCTCCTACACAGTTTGAGTTCACTGACTAACAACTTTTATGGACAACTATATATATATTAAAGAGTGATTTGATAGAAGTTCGGATGACATGATAAGTTCAATAAATTACATTACATTGTTAATAACTCTTGATATTAGATATCATACTAAAAAGGGAATTTTAAGATTAATTTAATTTTATACATCTTATAAAATGAAATTTGCATTCACTTATATATTATTATGAAATGTCTTCATATCTATTCGATCAACATTAATGTTAGTATTAAAAAAATTCCTAAAATATACTTCAAATAACTCTGATATCATATTAAAAAGTTGACTTTAAACATAATTCAATTTTATATAGATGAGATTAGTGTACCAGTCGGTATCGAACGAATGGTGGAGGTCTCAACGTCTGACATGACCATATTCGTTAAGCCTAAAAGAAGGTTAACGGGACCAAACAGTGATTAAGCATTGTGTAATACCACTTAATTATGATCCAAAACCCTAAACCGACCCAATAACAAAGGGTTCATGATAATCATATAAATAGTCACAAGTTTCAAGAAAAAAGTTATGTCATCATTACACATTAATTGCTCCGAATATGGAGATCTCATTTCAGCGTCGGAGTATCTTTTGCATGTACCATTCAAACCGCGGGAGTTTACCAAAAATTAAAAAGAAAGATAATGAAAGAAGACAAGAAGGTCATTCAATAAAATGAAGAGAAAGCAAAAAAATAACCAATCGACCGATTGAGGAAGAAGTGATAGTTTACATAATCTCAACCCATTCTATAACAATTTGCATTCAATTGTATGTTATAAAATGTCATTATATCTACTCCTTCAACATTAATATTAATATTAGATTGAAATAATGATTAAGAAAATTTAGAATGATGATCCAATCTTACTTTACTCATAACACAAACTAAGTGGGTCCACCGCACTAGATTAAAACAAAGAAAGCATTAGAAAGATACCCTGAAAGGTTCGAAAAGAAAGAAGAAAAGAATTAGATGCTTTATGTGTCGGGTACTTAATAGTTATCCTCCCATAATAACATAAACAACAAAAACCTTCACACCAACCAAAACCTAATCCATCAATGGGGAACTGCGCGTTCAAAGGAATCACCACAACTCAACCTCTTTCGGAAAACGACAACATAGTCAAGGTCCTCACCCCAAACGGAGCCATCATGGAGCTCTACACCCCCATAACCGCCCACTGCATAACAAAAGAGTTTTCCGGCCACGGAATATTCCGGAGCCGCCGTGACTTCTTCTCGGAGCCGCTCCATCGCGACGAGGAGCTTCACGCGGGGGACCTCTATTATCTTCTCCCTCTCGACCCTTCTTGCAGGTTGCCATCCACCAAGAACGCCGCCAGACAACTATCCGACAACGCCGCCGCCAGTGCGACGTTAACGCCGTACAGAATGTGTACCTACGACAACAACAACAATAGGATGTGGTCGGAAACAGGTGAAGTGTGTCCGAGGAAAGGAGTGTGGAAGGTGAAGCTGGCGATAAGCCCGGAACAGCTGTCGGAGATATTGTCGCAGGAGTCACAGACTGAGGCGTTCGTGGAGAGCTTGAGGATGGTGGCAAAGTGCGGCGGCAATGGCGTGCTGTCTGCGCCGAATTCCGATCACTCAACTTCCTGTGACTGAGAATCAAGGTTTAGGTGCTTAAATTGGTTAAAAGTTTGGTCTTTTGTTGTTTATAATTGATTTCTCATGTTATGTTTTTATTTTATTAATGAAAAATATACTTTGAAAAATTTTAAAGTTGTATATAACTGTTGTTATAGATTTAAAAATAAAAATATATATATATAATAAAAAAAATTATAATTAAATAATGTAAAAAAATATTAAAATAATTATATTTTGAGTTATAATATGATTTTATGAAAATTATGAATTGTTAATCGTATCCAACATTTCACAATTCAGAGGGTTAATCTCTAGTCTTTTTCATGAAAGATAATCTACACATATTATTCATGTTAATGAAGTTGGAATATAAAGTTTAAGTTTAATGGCTATATATAGAATAGCTTTTGTTTGGTGAAGTTTTACAAGGTGAACTTGCTTAGAAAAACAATTTATATATGATAAATTATTCAACTTTTTTTTTACTTTTTAATATATCTTTAATTCTTTTTGTAATGGGTTTTATTTTATTTTTGTTCAAAAAAATTATACAATTTCTTGCTATTTTTTAAAAGCTTTTTTATCACATAAAAAGATAAGAGAAATTATTAAAAATGCAAAATTTAATAATTTACCAATATAAAAATATAATCAAAATTCCAGAAAAATTACCTTTTTATTTTAAATTATGATCTATTTAATATTTTAAATAGATTCATTTAGTGCATTGAAAAAAATCGTATTATATGTCACACACCCATGAATTATTGTAGAAATTGGACAAAATTTTGTGATTCAATCCTAACTTTAATCCTTAAATTCTTTAGTAAGTGTCGCCAGAATTTAGAAGCACAAAAAAATCACTCAATGGTAATACCATATATATATATATATATATATATATATATATATATATATATATATATATATATATATATATATATATATATATTAAATATA